>WNFR01014771.1_pt1 | contig 26213 bp, 23 predicted proteins | sample 5400221 | NCBI WGS metagenome assembly WNFR01 (sample SAMN13153357, study PRJNA577476) | soil metagenome | isolation source: 40 cm soil under Madrone tree | place: USA:California | collected 2016-06-14
TGGCAAAACCAGGCCGGAAGTGCTCACGCCTGAGCCGCCGCCCGTGAAGTTGATGTTACGCAAACTGACTACGGTAAACATCGAGACGACTATGATAACTGCCGTCGCGGCTACCGCTAACTGTGGGAACGATAGTTGCCAGCTTCGGTTCATTAAACGAAACCACCAGCCCGCATTCTCCGGGATCACGCTTGGCCTGGGATGGGGCAGTTCCGCTTCGATCATGTTGCTGATGCGCAACCACAGAGCACGCTCGTTCGGCACGGATTCGTACTCGTCCCGATGCTCAAGACAGAACTCCACAATGGCGCCCAGGTCGTTTCGCGCGTCGGTGCAAATGCCGCAAACGCTCAAGTGGCCGGCAACGCTCTCGTGATCTTCGGGAGCCAGTGACCCATCAATAAAATCGCTGAGTAAATCCTGATACTTCTTGCAGTTCATTGTTCTAACCTTCTGATGTGTCGCGCATCATACTAACAAAGCCGCAGACTGCGCGACTCTCGCGGTCTCAAAGCAACAAAGGGGAGACTGCTTCTTCCTGTGCTTTCCACTGAGCGAATCCCTCGGCTCAATGGCAAAGTGGCCCATCTGGGAGCGCGGACAGACTGACCGCGGCTTTTTAAAGGCCGTCTCTTGGTTGCTGTCGAGGCTTGTTCTGTTGCCTGAGAAGTCCCCGTAATTTCATCCTGGCCTTGTGTAATTGGGACTTTGAAGTGCCTACAGAACAGCCCAGCATCCGCGCAATCTCTTCGTGCTCGTGTCCTTCGATATCGTGCAGGGTAAAAACCATCTTATAACCCGGGGGCAATTGCGCAATTGCCTTATCCAGCGCGATCCGGTCGACTACCGGCATCGAGTTGGGATTTTCGGTCCCTTTGACGATCTGAATAGGAGCTTCGCCGTCTTCCGTCGTCTGCTCCAGACGGACGCCGCGCTTGCGAAAATGCATCAGCACCTGGTTGACAGTCAAACGATGCAGCCAGGTAGTGAATGCCGACTCGCCGCGAAAACTTCCAATCTTGCGAAAGAGTTGTATGAAGACTTCCTGCGCCAGGTCTTCCGCCTCAGTCACGTTGCCCGTCATGCGCAAGCACAGCGAATATACGCGGCGGTTGTGTCGCTGGTAAAGCTCCTCGAAGGCTTTCATGTCGCCTTCGGCAGCGCGCTGCGTCAATTCGTAATCGGGGGTTCGCGGTGTCTCGGTTTCGCTTGCAGCCAATGGTTCCTGCGATCTGTCGAGCAAAGACGTGGCGCACTCAGTTCTCACTGAAGCGCTGCTTTCCGCGTCGTCTCCCTGCCGACCCAAATGTCCAAATATCCAACTAACGCTTTTTAGTATCTGATCATAGGGGGGCACTGACAAGTCGAGAACTCGCTTTCGCTGGTTGGCCGGCAAAGGATCGCTAATACCCCGCGATTTGAAAACAGCAAATTCCGTGAGACTGCTAGCGGCTAGTGGGCGCCGTAAGAATTCAAGTAAGGTGAGGGTACAAAAACATTTGAGGTCTTACTGAGCAATCAAGACAATTCGAAAGCCAATTGAGCGGGCGTCTGGAAGGACCCTGCGACGATAAGCTGAACGAGTGGAACTCACTGAACTTTCCCAGGAGCCACCGCGCAGCACCCGCACATCGTTGTCCTGCACATTTTCTCGGCCGTCGCTCGCCTGGTAGGGATAAGGCTGGTACTTTGATTGACACCACTCCCACACGTTTCCGTTTATGTCGTAGAGACCAAATCGATTCGGTTCCTTTTGCCCGACAGGATGTGTCAAATTCCTGGAGTTAGCGGCGTACCATCCCATCGCGTCAAGATTGCCCGCGTACGGGCCCTTCGTTCCAGCGCGACAAGCGTATTCCCATTCAGCTTCAGTTGGTAGGCGATATTCGCGGCCCGTTAATCGTGACAACTTGCGGCAAAACTCGACCGCGTCATTCCAGGTAACACTATCCACGGGAAGATCATCGCCTTTGAAGTTTGATGGGTTCGTACCTGCCACCGCTTTATACTGGGCCTGTGTCACTTCGTACTTGCTGATAGAAAACTTTTGTACTGTGACCTCGCTCTGCGGCCCCTCATCCTTATCACGCCCAGGTTCTGAAAGAGGCGATCCCATCAAGAACGTACCGGCAGGAACAGAAACCATCTTTATTTCAGTCCCGCGGATGTTCTCTGTGAAGGATGGTGCTGTGGGCGTCAAGTTGTTAGCGGCTTGCTTCGCCTGTTGGGATTGGGCCGAACTCGTTGTTGGTATACGAGTCCTGGCTCTTTGAATCAACCAAAGAATGCCTGCAACGAAAATGGCAGTGATGACAATTCCGCCAATCAGCGCTGATCGCCGATGTCCAATAGACGGAGTTTGCGTTAACTCGCCACCTTGAGAGGTTTCGGTTGCGGAGGCAATGCGCTGCGTGTTTCTGAGTCCAACTTCGGGCGGAGTCGCCTTAATCGTCTTCATCGACGATTGAGTTGCTGGTTTGTGGATAGAAGCAGATTTCTCTCCGGCAATTGAAAGTGTTTCCGGGTTGAAAAACATCTCCGTGGCAGCCGGATCGGCATCTCGAGCAGCGGCAGATTGATGAGTAGCGTTTGGGTCAAAAGGAGCAGAGAGTATCGAGCCGTCGACGAGGCAGAACGTCATTGTATCGTCAAATGTGCGATTGCAAGCGGGGCAACTCTTCATCAGGCTCTCCAAAAGGGGATTTTAGTCCGGTGAAGAATACTATACATTTCCACGGCTTCGTTAAGTGAAGGAGAAGGCTTTCCATTTCAAATCAAATTCTCTGCTTCTTTTAAGTCCAGTAGGTACGATCGAGCGAGCGATAGTGGACTGCTTCGGAGACGTGTGTGGATTGAATCTCGGCAGAACTTTCCAGGTCGGCGATGGTGCGGCTGACTTTAAGAATGCGATCGTAGGCGCGCGCGGATAGGCCCAGGCGAGTCATGGCACGCTCGAGCATACTCTCGCTTTCGGCGTCGATCCGGCAAAAACGTCTAATTAAGCGCGGCGTCATCGCCGCATTCGAATAAGTTCCATGGGATGAGAGTCGCGCTGCCTGCCGTTCGCGAGCACTGATCACCCGCCGGCGAATTGCGGCTGAATCCTCAGCGTCCGGCGGCGGGTCCGCGGCAAGATCGCGAAAGCGGACCGCGGGCACATCGATGTGTATGTCTATGCGATCCAGCAGCGGACCCGAAATGCGGCCGACGTAACGCTGAATCTGCAAAGGCGTGCAGCGACACTCGCGTGTAGGGTCATTCCAGAAACCGCAGGGACACGGATTCATTGCCGCCGCCAACATGAACGACGCGGGAAAAGTCAGTGACATCGCGGCGCGACTGATAGTCACCTTCTGATCTTCCAGCGGTTGGCGCAGTACTTCCAAGACGCTGCGATCGAATTCCGGCAGTTCATCCAGGAACAACACGCCCTGATGGGCCAGAGAGACTTCACCCGGCCGCGGCAGCGCGCCGCCACCGATCAAGCCGGCATCGCTGATCGTGTGATGGGGCGAGCGAAAAGGCCTTTGCGTGACTAGTCCGGCGCGGCCCGTTAAGCCGGCGACTGAATGAATCTTGGTTAGCTCGAGCGCGGCTTCGAATTCCAGCGGCGGGAGAATAGTCGGCAGGCGTTTGGCTAGCATCGTCTTGCCCGAACCCGGTGGTCCAATTAGCAGGATGTTATGCCCTCCCGCCGTCGCAACTTCCAGGGCGCGCTTCGCGGCTTGCTGGCCCCGCACCTCGCGAAAGTCCACGCTGTAATAATCGTCGTTGACCAGGAGGTGAGAGGGATCCACGCGGATTGGTTCCGGCGGACTCTCGGATCTAATAGCCGCAATCATTTCCACAGCGTTGCGCAGATCGGTAACCGCATAAACGTTGACATCCGAGACGACGGCCGCCTCTTTGGCGTTTTCATCCGGCAATAGCAGATGTTTGGTTTGTGACTGACGCGCGCGCAGGGCAATCGGCAATGCGCCTCGAATAGGCCGTACTCGACCATCCAAAGACAATTCGCCTACGGAAAGAATGTCGGTTAAGTGCTGTGCATCGCCAAGATCGCCATTGGCTCCGAGGATTCCGAGCGCAATTGGCAGGTCGAAACTCGCTCCCTCTTTCCGAACATCGGCAGGCGCTAAGTTTATCGTGGTTTTATGAAACGGAAAGAAGAAGGCGCTGTTGTTGATGGCAGCGCGAATGCGCTCGCGAGATTCACGCACTGCGAGATCTGGCAAACCAACAATCGTGACCGAAGCAGGCGTATCAGTCTCGTTGCGCACTGGCGTGAGATCGACTTCAACATCGACGAGGTTGGCGTCGATGCCATAGACGGCCGCGGACTGGGTGCGGAAGAGCATGGGAGTTCAGTGGCACGGACTTTCGGCTTCGATAAGAGAGTCTCGTGCTGCGAAAACAGACCGAGCGCGCCTCTAACGAAGCGCGCTCGCCATTTCTTTAGCGGTCGCTCACAAGCGAACGCTTATCAGTTACTTGATCAGCTGACCAATCTATCTCTGCCGGGAGGGCGCCGGACTGCTTGGTAGCTTCACCTCTTGTCCCGCCTGCAACTCGACATTCGGTCCAATTCCGTTAAGTCGCGCGAGTTCATCGACCGACAGCTTCCGCGCCGTGGCAATCCTGGCGATGGTGTCGCCTTTGCGAGCCCTCACCTTTGTCAACGTCGCAGCGCTACCCGCTTCGGTCGCGCCAGGCGCTCTACGCCAGTTCGTCAACTTGATGCTGCCGTTGGGAACCACCAGCTTGTTGGTGGCCTTCAGGTCAACGCCGCTATTCATGCTCTGCAACGTCGCTACGCTGACGCCGGTGCGGTTGGCCACTGATTGCAGGTCTTCGCCCGGAACGACCGATATTACCCGGGCTGAATCACGGCGCTCGCCAGGAATCCGTTTGAGCACTGAGGCTACCTGCTTCCCTTTTCCCGCGGGCACGCGAATCTGGTAGGACTCGCCGCGCGGGGTTGTGTCGCGTTTAAGCTCAGGATTCAATGACTGAATGTACTCAACGCTGGTATCCGTAGCGTCCGCAATTAAGCGCAAACTGGTCGCTGACGGAACCATCATCGGCTCGAAACTAATCGAAGCCTCCGGGCGGATGCCGCGGAATCCATACTTCTCAGGGTTCTTGGCAATTAAAATCACAGCCAGGATATTCGGCACGTAATTGCGCGTCTCAAGCGCGATGTAGGGATAAATCTGCCAGTAATTGGCAACGCCAGCGCGCGATATACCGCGGTCAACGTTTAGCGCACCAGTATTGTAGGCGGCCATTGCCAGCAGCCAATCGCCGTTGTAGCGCTTAGCGAGATCCTTCAGATATCGCGCCGATGCCTGCGTCGGCTTTTCGATGCCATTGCGCTCATCGACCCAGGCGGTTTGGCGCAAACCATACTGCGCTCCGGTGCCGCCAACGAACTGCCACAGACCTGAAGCGGCAGCCCACGAACGCGCCTTCGGGCTCCAGAGACTTTCAACCTGGCCCAGCCAGGTAATATCCTCGGGCACTCCCTCTCTGCGGAATGTTTCGCGCGCAATCTTCATGAAGCGGCCAGAGCGGCGCAAGCCCGCTTCCATCGTGGCCCGGCCACGGCCCTGGTAATAATTGATATACTGCTGAATTAAGGGGTTAACAGTGAAGTTGAAGTCCAGCGAATTTTTTGCCTGTTCCAACGCATCAAGTTGCTCGCCTGAAACCTTCTGCTCGGTTTGGTTGAGAATCAGCTTGCTGAGAGGATCGAGCGGCGAAGGATCGAAACCCTGTTGCCGAAAGCCGATCAGAACCTGCTTAGGTTGTTGTGCCCGGGCAACCTCTACTGTTTCGACCTTAGCACTCGGAGCGCCCTGCGCAACTACTGGAGTTGCGTTCTGTTGCGGCGCGGCCTGGATGAGCGGCACCTCTTCACGGTAGATCTTCTCTACTAACTCCAAATACCCGGTCTGTAATCGCTGATTCGCGCGTACGTCCAGACCCGACATCAGAATCTCATCTATGGCCTTGTCAAACTCATCGCGAGCCTGCTCGCGCTTGTTGTCTTCCAAATTGAGTTTGCCCTTGCGAAAATGGTCGGTGGCACGCTCCAGGACCTGATCCACACGCGGATCGGTCTTCTGGACTTCAGTCTGAATATCACGACCGGAGGAGCCGCCGGGAAGCTGGGCTTGAATGATTGTTGGTAAGAAAATCGCTGTGGCGGCAAAAAAAGCGCTCACAGTTAAACGAAGAGGGCTACGGGTCATCAATCGTTGTTCTCCTCTGGTATTACTTTGGGCGAATCCACGACTGCAACTTCCACCATTTGAGTCGCGCTGCGGCATTCACTACTAGAACAATACGGAACGTAGAAAAGTTCCGGATTTTGTGGCTCAGAATCAGCCACTTGAGTCGCGAGATTAGCACACGATCCAAGGGGTGTCAAACCAGCTACCTCGCAAAAACCGGCCTGAAGTTCATGGTTTCGTGTCGGCAATAGTCCCTACCCACGCCTTTGAGTTGGCGGTTTATTTTTTTGTTTTACGCGACTAGCCGATCAGAGATTTCTGCGTCCACTGGCTGCTTGCGGCAAACGAGCCGGACGAGGGGTGGACGTCAAGGCCGGCGGTGCTTTTTCTTTCAAGGCCTCGCGAAAAACCTGCCTCATGTTGTCAACAAATACAAACCGGATGTCCTTAAACAGTTCCTTGGGTACCTCGTCGAGGTCTCGACGATTCTGCGACGGTAGAATGATTTTTGTTACCCGCGCCCGGCGAGCCGCCAGGACTTTTTCTTTGACGCCTCCAACCGGCAGTACGTTGCCGCGCAGAGTGATCTCGCCGGTCATAGCTACATCCTTGCGTACGGCCCGCAGAGACAACGCCGACACCAATGCTGTCGCCAGCGTGATGCCCGCGGATGGTCCGGCTGATTCCCGCATTACTTCGCCGAGCTGTCCTGTTAAAACCAGATTCCCTTTGCCTTTCATGCGCAGAGCCTCGACGAAGAGCACGTCGCCGCCGACGGCAGTCCAAGCCAATCCGGTCGCGACACCGATTTGATCTTTCTTCAAGACTTCTTCGGGAATGATTTTTGGTGGGCCAAGGAACTCATGGAGGTTATTTACTGATACACGCACGGCGCCCTTGTCGCCTTCCCCCATTCGCCGCGCAACCTTGCGGCAGATCGAACCGATTTCGCGCTCAAGTTGCCGCAAGCCGGCCTCATGAGTATAGCGCTGAATCATCGCCGTCAATGCGCTGCGAGAGATATTCATATCGCGCCCAGTGACGCCGTTCTCCTCCATCTGTTTTGGCAATAAATGGCGCCGGGCGATTTCCAGTTTTTCCTCTTCGGTATAACCGGCCAGCCGGATCACCTCCATGCGATCTCGCAAAGCCGATTGCACAGTATCCAAAATGTTAGCAGTGGTCATGAAGATTACGTTCGACAGGTCGAACGTCACTCCGAGATAGTTATCGCGAAAACTATTGTTCTGCTCCGGATCCAGGACTTCCAACAGTGCCGACGAAGGGTCCCCGCGAAAATCCGCGCCGACTTTGTCTATTTCATCAAGCATGATGAGCGGGTTGTTCGTCCCGGCTTGCTGGATCGACTGAATAATGCGGCCGGCCATCGCCCCAACATAGGTACGACGGTGGCCTCGGATTTCAGCTTCGTCGTGCACTCCACCCAGGCTGAGCCGCATGAACTTTCGTCCCAGAGCCCTGGCGATCGATCGGCCCAGACTCGTCTTTCCCACGCCGGGCGGTCCCACCAAACAAAGGATTGGTCCTTTCGGTTTCTCTTTCAGCTTGCGGACCGCCAGGGCTTCGAGGATGCGCTCTTTAACCTTCTCAAGGCCGTAGTGGTCCTCATTCAGAATGCGCTCAGCCTTATGCAAGTCCAGATTGTCTTTGGAAGATTTTGACCAGGGCAGATCGGTAATAATCTCCATCCAGTTACGCAGAGTCGCAGTCTCAGCCGCGTCGGGATGCATTCGTTCGAGCTTTTTCAGTTGCCGCAGCGCTTCCTCTTCGGCAGGCTTGGGCATCTTCGCGGCTTCAATCTTGTCCCGGAACTGCTGGATCTCTTCGGCCAGTTCATTACCTTCGCCCAATTCGGTTTGGATCGCCTTCATCTGTTGCCGCAGATAAAATTCTCTTTGAGAGCGATCGATGTCGGCGCGAGCCTGAGTGTTGATTTCCTGTTGCACGGTAAGCACTTCGATTTCTTTGTTGAGGAGTTCGTTCACTCGCCGCAGACGTGCGGTGGTGTCGGCAATCTCGAGCACAGATTGCGCGTCCTCTACTTTCAGTTCGAGGTTTGAAGCGGAAAGGTCCGCTAACCGACCCGCGTCGTCCAGATTGGCAATGATCGCCATCACTTCCGGCGAGATGTTCTTACCCAAGGTGGCTGCCTTTTCCATCGAGGCGCGTATATTACGCATCAGCGCTTCAACTTCCAGCGAACGCTCGGGCGCCAGGACCTCGGTTATCACTTGCACTCGCGCCTGCAAATATTCACCGGCTGCGCCGACTGATTCGACTCTTGCTCGCGAGACTCCCTGAACCAGAATGCGAATCCGTCCATCGGGCAGCTTCAGCATTCTCATAATCACTGCTACGGTCCCGACGTTGTAAAGGTCTTCCTGCTGCGGCTCTTCCTTATCCAGATCCTTTTGACAAGTCAATAGGATCATCCGGTGTTGGCCCAATGCTTCATCTACTGCGCGGATCGACTTCTCGCGCGAGACAAACAGCGGGACGATCATGAAGGGATAGATCACTATGTCGCGCAACGGCAACAAGGGCAATTCGTCGGGAATCTGTAACTGTTGTTCCGCCTCTGTGGGTTCCAGGGCCGCGGAAATTTCGTCGTTGATAACGTCTGGCATACTTTCCCTCTGAATTTTCTCTTACCGCTATTTCGATTCGATTTCGGTAATCGGCACCCTGAATTCCGATCCCCGTCGGTCCTTTATCTTGGGCAGATCGATTAAGAGCATGCCGTTGACCAATTCCGCCGTTGCATCCTTCACGCTGATTGTCCAACGCACCGGCACCACCCGATTGAAATTGCCATAACTGCGTTCAGAACACAGATGCGAAACGATGCGCTGCCGGGAATTTCGTTTCTTCTTTTCTCCAAATTGCTCCTGTGCTGCTTCCTGCAAAACCGAAAAGAGCCGCCCGACCCGTTCCATCAAACGCTTCAGCTCAATCCGTTCCAGACCCGCCGGTCCTACATTCTTGACCATTTGATTCTCTTAAAGGGCCCCGCTGGTCACCCACCAGCGGCGTAGTGCTACCAGGGCCCATACAAATTCTACTAACCCGAAAGGCCATGCTCCCTGGAGAAACCCATACAGCGATCCCAGCATGCAGGCCGCGGCAAATCCCAGAGTGAACCAATGGCTGCGATTTTCAAATGCGTAACAGCCAAGCATTGCAGTCACTGCGAAGAGGCCGAACAGCGTCAGTGGATTTAACAGGCGCATCAGCCAATTCCTGGTGTTCGGAGCCGGCGCAATTAAATACCTAAGCCCTTTTCATTACCCGTTCCTGGCGTGCGCGCACCAGGGTCTTTAGCTCATTCATAAACTCGGACACATCTTCGAACTCGAGATAGACTGAGGCAAAACGCACATAAGCTACTTTATCGAGTTCCTTCAGTCGTCGCATAATCAGCTCGCCAATCTTATTCGTGGGCCGCTCCCGCTCCGGAGACTCTTGCACGTATTTTTCAACGGCGTTAACTATGCTGTCGAGCTTGGAAGGCGGCACCGGTCGCTTCTCGCACGCGCGCAGGATTCCCGCCATCACCTTATTGCGATCAAAGGTTTCGCGACGGCCGTCCTTCTTGATGACCATGTACGGGATCTGGTCTATCCGTTCATAAGATGTAAAGCGCCGCTCGCACTTTAGGCACTCACGTCGCCGCCGGATCGCATCGCCTTCGCGCGATTCGCGCGAGTCGACGACCTTGTCTTCGAGAAAACCGCAAAAGGGGCATTTCATAAGTTGATCCTCTTTCTCGTTCTGCCCTTGGATTCATTCATTAACGGCGGCCTCGAGTGGTTTCGCACTCGCGGCCAGCGTCACCTTTTCATCTTCAACCGCATGCTCGACCGTGCTCACGGTCATCATCGCGCGCAGTCGACTAATACTTACGTCCCCGCGCAGGAAATAAAAGAAGCCAAAAAGCGCCGCCGGAGCAAAATCAACTAAACCTAAAACGATCGCAACAGCCGCAGCCCGGTCAATCCCAACGCCGAGTAATACCAGTGCAGCTCCGGTGGCCGCATGAAATGCCCCGGCTCCTCCGCCTGGTGTGGGAACCGCGGACGCCACCATCGACCAACCCAACACAAACAACGCCTGAGACATCCCAAACGGCAATCCAAAAGCGCGAAAAATCAGGAGGTTCGCGAATGCAACTGAAAACCAAAGCAGCAGCGATAGACCGATCGTCAACGCTAATTCGCGCACGTGGCCAAGCACACCTAACGCTGTTGCCAGTTGATCGAGGACGCTTAGCAGCGCGCGTTTCAGCCTGCCACTTAAGCGAGATCGTCCGCCAATTTTTTGATCCAGCCAGGTTATTACGCTCGCCGAGCGACTACGGAACCAGATCAGAAGGGCGACTGCCAGGGCGAGCAAAACCACCATCAGCAAGCCCGTTAAACGAATGCGATTGAGTTCAGAGCCCGAGCTGCCCGGAGGCGTAAACCACAATAGATTGACGGCAAAGATCAAGGCCACTGAAATAAAGTCGTAAAGCCGCTCAATCATGATAGTGACGAAAGATGCTGCCGGCCTTACGCGCTTATCGCGCATCGGGAGCACCAAAGGACGAACGACTTCGCCGAAACGGCCAATCGTAAAAATCGCCGCGAATCCGACTGTTGTCGCTATCCAGACCTCTCTGAAACTCGTCGTAACGAGAGGGGCCAGGAAAACGCTCCAGCGCAGTGCGCGCCATACATAAGCCACCAGGATTACGATTCCGGCGAGCAGGATTAGCTGCCAGTCTGAGGTCTGCACCGCGATCTTGACCTGTGCCCAGTCAAGCTTCCGGCCAAACAACCAAATGATTAGGACCGCCAGCAACAGCAGCCCAAAGAACTCAAGATACTTGCGATACTTTGCCAAAACGTTTTGAAAAAGACTGTCCCAATGAGCCTGGATATTGCCGGGCGGACTTCCCGGTCCGGCACGTCTTCAACAATGATCGGGGTTGTCGCTCGGCGCGCGGACGAACTTGACTAAGATCTAAATGCGACCACAAGATATGGTGTGACAGCGCAAGCCTACAGCAGTTTAATGTCACGCGCAACAATGCCGATCCGATCGCCAGGGACCCCCGGCTTTGGTCGAGGAGCGTTAACGGAACTTTGTTTAATGGCTGCACGTAAGACGATCCGTTGGCTGATCAGCCCTGAAATTGATTTCGGAAAAACTAACTAAACCGGAGAACGCAACAAAGTGGGAGCCGCCAAAAGCTTGGCTACTAATCAAGGCGGTGAGTTAGTCAGACGGTGCCGCGCCGGTGACGGTGCGGCGTGGGAAGAGATTGTCCAAACCTATACTCGTCGCATCTACAATCTTGCCTACCGGTTTACTTCCCGCGCGGATGCCGCGGAAGACCTGACGCAAGAGGTTTTCATTCGCGTCTATCGCTCCCTTGAACAATACAATCCGAAGCAGGGTGATTTGCAGAACTGGCTGATGCGGCTGGCTCGAAATCTGATAATCGACGATTACCGTAAACGGCAGCGAGCGCCACAGGACGAATTGGCAGACGATCTTGAGGATCACCAGTACCATTTGCGAGCTGCGGGCGGCACGGTCCAGCGTGAGATGGAGCGTCGCGAGTTGGGTGTCCAGGTGCAGGCCGGTATCGACAAGCTCTCGCCGGATTTGCGAACCTGCGTGATTCTGCGCGACATCGAAGAATTGAGCTACCACGAGATTGTCGACCTGTTGAAAATCCCGGAGGGCACCGTTAAGTCCCGAATCAATCGCGGACGCATTGAACTTGCAAAGATTCTGCGTCGTATGCGAGTAGTGGAGGCTTAACCACGGTGCGGGTGTTTTATCACTAGCTGTCACGAGATTGGGAGAGATCAAACAAAATGCTTTGCCATGAATTTGAAGACCAGCTGACCGATTATCTCGACGGAGCTCTCGAGATGCAGGCAAATCGCGAGTTTGCCGAGCACGCTCTGCGCTGTCCGGTCTGTCATGATCTTCTCGGCGAAGTAAAGAACACACTCCTCGCTTGTTCCGCTTCAGAGGCTCCGGTTGCAGGAACGGGATTGGAAGCACGTATCTTGCTCGAGACCATGCCGGAAACGGCGATCGCCTGCGCGGAATTCGAAGATCACCTAACCGATTATCTCGATGGCTTTTTGATGGCGCCGCTCTACCACCGTTGGGAGAGACACGCGGCCTTATGCGCCAGTTGCAGCGAGTTGCCCGGCGCTGTCGTCCGGGCCATCGGCGCTTGCTATACCTATAAGCAGGATGAGTTGACCGTGCCGGCAGGCCTCGAAGCCCGCATCTTACAGAGCACAATTGGTAACGTTCTGCCCCAGCAAGTGCGCGCCCCCATAAAATCCCGCTTGATTGAGTGGCTGCGCGGTGCTCTCGATCCGATCGTCTCGCCACAACTTGCTTCGGTCGCAACTATGCTCCTGGTATCGGTGTTCGTTTTGACGAATACCGTTTCAACCGATGGCTCAGTCGGCGGAATTTATCAAGCCAGCTTGCAGTTGGCGGAGCGTACCGCCGGCAACGCCTCCAGGAGTTCGGCGCTTCCCAACGGTATGAAGCAATTGGCCGGTAGCGTTAACGATTTGATGGGCGGTAATGAAGACGCGGGAAAAGAAAACCATGCGAACAAGAATCAGAATGCGTCGAATCAAAACAGCACAGCGCAAGGCGCACAAAGTGGCGCCTCGCAGAGCAAGCCAAAGGACGAAGGCTCGAAGCAGAAGAATCGTTGAGGCAGTGTCCGAAAGACTTTAGTTTGTCGTTTGGTTACTCGGACGACAGTTCCGCGACGAACTGAACTTGTCGCGCAAGAGATTCCTAATGAACTGCGCTTATCATCCAAAGAATCCGGCCTCCGTGCAATGCAACCAATGCGCGCGCCCGCTCTGTCCCGCTTGCGATCATCGAATACGCGGATTTGCTTTTTGCCAGGACTGCATTGTCGCCGGCGTCGAGTTGCTCCGTTATCAACAAACGCGTAGCAACGACTCACAAGTGATACGTCGTAAGACTTCACCCTTTATCGCGACGTTCCTTTCATTTTTTGTCCCCGGCTTAGGGGCCGCTTACAACGGACAAACGTCCAAGGCGATCGTCCATTTTGCCATTTTCGCCAGCTTCTTTCAGATGGCCGTTGTTACCGATGGCTTGACGTTTTTCGTGCTGGGAGTCTTCGGAACGTGGCTGTTCGCAGCGGTCGACGCTTGCCGGACGGCGCAACTGATGCGAGCGGGCCTGGCGCCTGAAGCTGAAGAAGATGCCATTAGCCGTCAGCTTTATGGCAATCCCATCGCATGGGGCGTGACGCTGGTCACGCTGGGGTTGATTTTTTTAGCGCACACTCTGCTCGGTCTGCAGTTTCCAGTGCGCCGCACCTTGCCCGTTGCCCTGGTGATCCTCGGTGCCTATATGTTGTTTGATTATTTAAAGCGCCGGCGGCGGCGTGAAGAGATCCGGGGGTTTGACACGCACAGTCCGCCACCTTCGGTAGTGGCGAGCTGGCCCGGACGCTCAGGAGAAGGACTGGATACGGGAGATTTTAGGACCCACGTGAACCCGCGCCAGCTTAGCTCATCAAGATTTAAGTAGTTATAAAGGTCTGGATAGGACCTATTGGTCCTATCGATCGTTTTGAGAGGTATTTTTATGGCAATCCTGGCAGCATTCGGTCGCGGTGGCGCCGTATTCGCGCTCATACTTCTAATAGTAGCTTTGCTCAAACAACTAATAGTCCTGGTCGGCTTTCTCCTGGCACTGATCAAATTCGCCGTGGTGTTAGCCTTTGTAGTAATGATGGTAATGATCGTGCTGGCAATAGTTCGCGATCGCTCACGACGGAAGCGTGAAGCTGAAGGAACATGATTCAAGTGCAGTTTCCCTGCCCAACGACTCTCCGGTAAATCCCCTAAATTTTTCTGGTTCTGCCCTTCCCGGGCGAACGTGTTTTCGCCGTTTGCCTTCTCCTGCTTCGTGTGATAGGGTTCCGCGCTCTAGCAGCATCCAGGATAGCTTGCGTTGAGTCCTAAGCAACACCCGGCGATTCGGCCACGCCCTCCGCTGCTAATCTTCAAGCAGGGTTCTTGAGATCTTCCGGCAGGTTCTTTTTTTAAGACCTCGCAATTTTAGTTCTATCAGTCGCCGTCGTCGGCAACTGTTACTTTCGCGGTCGCCATGCGGCCTGATTTACCGGTGCATGGATTGATCGACAGGAGCAGAATTGATGACCCGAGACGACCGTTTTTACGCTTTTGTGATTGCCCGTACTTCCCGTTCCAGAGCTCGTATCCGTCGCATATGTGTCCATAAACGCTGGCTGAAATTGTCTGCGGTGGGTCTGTTCGCGGTTATGTGTGGCCTGGCCTACGGATTCTACGGCCTAACCCAGCAGGCCGACCATTTGCGCATCGAGCACGAGAATCAACGCCTGCGTGCTGAGAACGATAAACAGCGGCAGGAACTGCAGAACCTGAACAACCGCGTGGACGCCGTCGAAGACACCTCGCGCAAACTGGCGGCTGAAGTACCCGGCGCTCAATCCGATGCTGAGACAGTTCACGGTCAGGGCGGCCCGGCACGTCCGGTTGACAGCGCCGCGGCATTGGCAGCCCTGGAATCAAAGACCGCCAAACTTGAGCGCGAAATGCGGATGTACGAAGCTTTCCTGCGGCAACACGGAATGATTCCCTCAATATGGCCCGTAGTGGGCAAGCTCGAAAGCGGCGTGGGCGGTCGCCGGAATCCATTCGGCGGCCGTGGTTATGAATACCACGAGGGCCAGGACATTGATGCCGCTAAGGGCACGCCAGTACAGGTTGCTGCCACGGGAAGAGTAATCATCGCTGGATGGCAGAGAGGGTACGGCAACGTTGTCTATGTCGATCACGGCGCCGGGTTATCAACGCGCTATGGGCACCTATCAGAGATTGACGTCACCATTGGTCAAAGTGTAACGCGCGGACAAACAATCGGATTGGTGGGATCGACTGGCCGCTCGACCGGTCCGCACCTGCATTACGAAGTGCGCATTAACAATCAGCCAGTTGATCCGCGACCATATCTTCCGGGAGCTGAAAAGCAGTAACGGACGTGTTTAGAGCACCTACTTCCGTTGGGCCCTTGCCATCGAAATGGATCTGACAAAAGTTTTGTGCTTAAACAGCCCTGCCAGATTCGACGACGCTCATTTCCACTTTTCGGAAGGCCTCTGATAATATCCCTCCTCCTTCTTAAAAATTAGTCCACAAAGGAAGAACTCAATGACCTCGAAGTACTCGCGCGCGACCGGGCTGTGCCTTTCGCTGATGCTCTTTGTAAGTCTCGTTCCGGTCTCAGTCCTGGGTGACGAGGGCATGTTCCTGCCCGACAAGCTCAGCCAGCTTCCATTGAAAAGATTACAACAACGCGGACTGAAGATTCCGATCACGGATATCTACAATCCAAACGGCCCCAGCATTAAGGATGCCATCGTGATCGTCGATGGCGGCACCGGCGAGTTCCTCTCCTCTGAGGGTCTGCTGCTGACCAACCACCACGTCGCTTTCGATGCTCTGGTGTCGGCTTCGGACCAGTCGAAGGACTATGCCACGAATGGATATTTGGCAAAAGACCGCAGCGCGGAATTGCCCGCGAAGGGTTATACCGCTCAGATTACTCAGGAAATGAAGGACGTTACCGCGGACGTTTTGAGCGGAGTCACCGATACGACGCCCCAGGCTGAACGAAATGCCGCGATTACCAGCAAGTCACGCGCTATCGAGATCGCCAGCGCAAAACCGGATGCTGGAATTAGCGCTCGCGTCCTGCCAATGAATGAAGGCCTGTCGTATTACCTGTTCACTTATCTCGAACTGCGGGATGTGCGCATCGTCTATTCACCACCTAAGAATATCGGTTTCTTTGGCGGCGATCCCGACAATTTTGAATGGCCGAGACATTGTGGCGACTTCACATTCATGCGCGTCTACGCCGGCGCTGATGGCCAGCCGGCTGATTACTCGCCGAGTAATGTCCCATACAAACCGAAGAAGTTTCTTTCGCTTTCCATGGGCGGCGTGAAGGAAAACGACTTTGTCATGGTCATGGGATACCCTGGCTCCACCCGGCGCTATCGCGAGAGTTATTCGGTCGCCTACAACCAGGATGTGTTCATGCCCTTCCTGATTGATCTGTTTAATAAGCAGATCGAACTCCTGCAAAGCGCGGGAAAAGACGACCGCGAACTTCAGATTAAGCTGCAGAGCAAAATCTTCGATATTGCCAATACAGTAAAGGATTTCGAAGGGTCGGTTATAGCAATGCGGCGATTTGGAGTCGTCGAGCAAAAACGCAAAGAGGAAGCCACCTTCACTCGTTGGCTCAATGAAAATCCGGATCGACGGAAGAAATATGCCGACGTTTTGCCCGCGTTACAACAGGCCTATGGCGAATTGGGAAAGACGCAACCACGCGACACCCTGATTCAGCAAATGGCCGGGCTCAGCGATTTCTTTGCAGTCGCGGCACTGATTCGGGCAACGGCCGCGGACAAAGAGAAGCCCCAGGCGGAAAAAATGCTCGCCTTCCTGCTGCGCAAGGCAGCCGAACTTCCCGCGGACCAAAAAATTGAAGTGATTGAAAAGCGTTTTGCCAATCTTACGGGTGACGCTCGCGTTCGCGCCGAACAAGAATTTGCCCGCGGAGTAACCGAAAGTAAGAATCTGAACACTTCGGAATCAGTTTCCAAGTTGTTCGACATGACGGCCTCCCAGTTGAATCAGTTGAAAGAGCCGCTGATCGATTTCGCCGCGGACCTCGCCGCGCTTAATGCTCAGGCAGCTGCCCGCACGCGCTCTTTCAACGGAGTCGTGGGCCGCTTGCGGCCGCTGCTGGTGCAGGGCATAAGTGAAATGCGCGGGGGCTTGCCCTATCCAGACGCGAACCGCACGCTGCGTTTTACCTACGGCGACGTAAAGGGATATCTTCCACACGACGCGGCAATATACCAGGCCTTCACCAATCTTTCGGGAGTGATCGAAAAGGACACGGGCCGCGAGCCCTTCGACACGCCCGAAAAACTCAAGCAACTCTACCGCACTCGCGATTTTGGACCGTACGCCACATCGGATGGCCAGAACGTACCGGTCGACTTTCTTTCGACAACCGACATCATCGGCGGCAATTCGGGCTCGCCTATAATGAACGGACGCGGAGAACAGGTTGGCATCATCTTTGACGGGAACTATGAAGGCCTCGGTAATGACTTCTTTTACAATGATACAAAGGGTCGTGCGATCTCAGTCGATATTCGGTACGTGCTGTTCATCGCCGATAAGTTCGGCGGGGCCGGCTACCTCTTGAAAGAGTTGGATATCAAGAACGCGCCTGCCGCGTTGCGTCGCGCCGCCTGACGGCCGGCTGAATTAATCACAGCAGCTAACCACGGAGGATTTAATTTTGAAGAAACTGACAATCATTCTCTGCGTGTTTTGGGTGAGTTCAGCGCTCGCCGCCGTCACGCTAGCGAAACCAATTACCAAGTCAAGCGCTTCGGTTACCCAGCAAGACCGGTTCTTCAGCCACAAGGAAGCCGGCGTTCAATTCGAGCTGCCCAAGGGCTGGAAGGCAAAACCGGACGGTGAAGTGATCACTGTCTCGACGGCTGACGACAGTCTGCAAATGGTTTTTTGGGTGCCCGATGAGGACAGTTTCGACGCGGCGGTAAAAGATCTGGACACCGAACTGGGCAAGACAGTCAAGAACATTAAGACCACAGATAAGGGAACCTCAGACACACACAATGGCATGCCGCACTTCAGCCAGGGCGGAACCGGCGAGGTCAATGGCACCACCATTGAGTGGAGTGTCGATGTGCTCGCAGCCAGGAAAGTCGTGATCATTTTGACTTTTGCCGCACCCGGAATCGCGGAAAAGCATGCTGACGAGGCCCTGAGGTTTATTACCAGTATTAAGAAAATCCAATAATTCGGCCCATTAACGATGCCCGGATGTCAGTTTATGATTCAGCCAGGCCGGATTTTTCTGTTGACAGGCCAAAACCGCATCGTTTAGGATTCGCCGACGTTTCAATCAGTGCCGGGGTTGGCTTTACACCTGCCTTTGCATTTCGAATTGCAAGCGCAACAAAAGACAGATGAAGTTAAGCTTTTGTTTGGAAGTACGTGCACGTCGCTCGACGGCGTCGATCGCGTGTGCCTTGTTCGTTGTGTGTTTCCGTATTGCGCCCCAACTAGCAAGCGCGTCCGGCTCACAGCATTAACTTATAGGAAGAGAGGTAGCACATCCTTCAGTCGTGTTACCTCGTCCCGTTTTGCCGAATCGTTAGGAGGATTCGTTCGTATGTCTAGAATAACCGGTAAGGTCAAGTGGTTTAACAACTCGAAGGGTTATGGCTTTATTGAACAGCCAGGCTCTTCGGACATCTTCGTCCACTATAGCGCCATTCAAGGCGACGGCTTCAAAACTCTTGAAGAGGGTCAGGAAGTTGAGTTTGAAGTGACGCAAGGCCCGAAAGGCCCTCAGGCCGAAAAAGTGACAAAGGCGTAGGTCTCCCCGGCTTGCTTTTGAGCAAAGCCACTGACCACTTCCGGTCGTGAGCCCGGAAGGCGCGAAAAGGAAAAGGCGATCTCGTTAGCGAGATCGCCTTTGTCTTTTTGAGAGCCCAGCTCAGTCGTCAATCAATTAGCCGGCAGCGGGCGCCACTTCGCAATCAGGCGCGCCCGGCTCGACAAAATTTTATCTACTTGTCCGCCTTCGCTTTGAAAGCCACGTGCCCGCTTTCCACATCTACCGAAAAGGTCACGCGCTCAGATCCAATCTGTGCTTTCATGCTTTCCGTGCGCTCCATTATCAGACGATGAAACTTTGCAAAAGAAAGATCTCGGGTCGCTTCACCGCAACTTCTTTTCGCTTCTATCAAGGCGTCATAAACACCCTTAATGGTACGAACATCCTGACGAACGTCGGTGCATGAGAACTCAGAGCGAATGAAGGGCGCGCCCGTATTCCGGGTTGAAGCGCGCGCGGCCGCGCTAATATCACGCCCTTCCTCCCGGCCCTGCAACGTGCGCCGCCACATCTCGCGGAAGGAAGCGTACCTGGTAGCGAGCGAGTTGTAATGATAACGCTGTGCGAAGTTGAGTGTTCGGTCGTCACCCAACCGCTTCAGATGAGACTCAACGCGCATCTTTGAGTCGTAAGGGGGACGTTTCGTGCCGCCATTAAAGTAAACATCATATTCAATTTTCAGACGGCGGATTTCTTCCTCGAGTCGTGCCAGGCGGTCCTCGATCGTGGGTTCTTCATACACGCCCACCTTGTTTCTTTCACGACGCTCTCTAGCGAGCCTGGCTAACCTATTATCTTTTACTGACAAGTGCGGAACTCCAATCGGGCAGCGCAAGCAGGGTCGCTACCAGTGCTCCCAGTGTAGGTGCTCGGTTCGCCGCGTGTCAATATTGTTTTTCGTCATTGCCTCAGAAGGGTGAAACAGCATATTCTGCCGACACTTATCCGGCTGAAGCTCGAGACTTCAAATGCCTAAAACTCAGAACCAGACTTCGCTGAGAGCACTTCCGTCGGTAGATGCCCTCTTGCGCACCGAGACCGCCCGGTCGATAAGACCACACTTGGGCGCGAGCCGCTTAAGTGCACTAGCCCGTCAGATTACCGACGAAATGCGAAGTGAGATTCTTGCCTCCTCTTCGAACAAAGGCACTCAGCCGGCGGACAATGGATCCCGAGCAAGCCTTTTGAGAGAAGCCGAAAAGCGGCTGGCGGCGACGCATTTTGATGAAAGCATGAGAGGACTGCGACACGTCATCAACGCAACAGGGGTGGTGCTGCATACGAACCTCGGACGGGCACCGTTGTCTGACGCCGCTCGGCGGGCGATCACCGACGACTCAGCCGGCTATTGCAATCTGGAATATGACCTCGTCAGCGGTAGGCGAGGTCTGCGAGGCGCCCGTGTCGACGACTTACTCGCCGATTTGACGGGCGCTGAGGCTGGTCTGGTCGTGAATAATTGCGCCGCCGCGACCCTGCTGGTGCTCACGGTGCTGGCGCGTGAAGGCGAGACAATTATCTCGCGCGGTGAGTTGGTTGAAATTGGGGGCGACTTTCGGGTACCCGATGTGATGGCGCAATCAGGAACGCGAATGATTGAAGTTGGCACCACAAACCGGACCCGTCTGTCGGATTACCGAAAAGCGATTTCCGAAAATACTCGGCTGATCATGCGGGTCCACCCGTCCAACTATCGCATCATCGGTTTCACCACGACGCCGGCGCTCAGAGAGCTAGCTAGTCTTGCTCATGATGCGGACTTGGCCTTTTACGAAGACGCCGGATCAGGCGCCTTGCTCGATTTCAGCGAATATGGAGTTGAAGCCTTGCGAGCAGACAAACTCCGTCTGGCCGCGCTCGAAGCTACACTCGACTCATACGCCCGTGGCGCCTCAGTCACCGAAGTCCCGTCGCATCGCCTAATCGCTCGGTCAGCCATTGAAATCAAGGAGCGCGCTGAAAGTATGATCAAGCGCCTGCGAAACCAAGCGCCTGAATCAGTTAGTCTCAGTACCGTCGCCGGTGAGTCCGCGGCCGGAGGCGGCTCAGGTCCGACCTCACGGCTTCCCACCGTGCTCGTTTCAATAGCTCATCGCGAACTGACCCCGAACCAAGTTGAAGCAGCCTTACGTCGCGCGGAAACACCGGTGATTGCGCGAATCGTTGAAGACCGAGTCCTTCTGGATTTGCGAACTGTAGCCGAAGGTGAAGAGCAATTAATCGAGCGGGCGATCCTTCGCCTGGAATCCTGACCGGGAAGCCGAGCCGAAACATCCGCCTCTAACCAGTCGGTCCAAAACGCTAAGAGAACGACCCGATTCTCTTTATTATTCCGTGCATAACACTGCCCAGCAGTGTATAATCGCGTCGATATCTCGCCTCGCGGCTCTAGCGAGTGCCGCCCCGGGTCTTATAGCCTCTCGAATTTCCCCAAATGCTTTTGAAAACCTTTTCGTGGAAATCGCTGATTGTCTCACTCGGCCTGGCCTTCCTGGCCGGTGCGGCAACGTGCGCCATCTGGCGTGCCGGCTTGATCGATTCGCTGCAGGCAGCGTTTGTCGTAAACGTGGGTCGCGGTGAAGCGCCGCTTCAATCGCCGCAGACTTGGCTTGGACTCCTCCTGATTATAGCAATTAGCAGCAGCGCTGGATTCTTTGTTAGTCGCGCCGGCGCGCGGCGCTCGTTCCTGATTCTCGGCCTGGGGTTCTTGACGGCCGCGGCGGCGAGTTTGATCACGTCGCGTTATCTTAAAATCAACATCTTGTTTGCGCCCATGGCCCTGGGCGCAGCCGGCGCCGTCTTTCTGGTCCAACTTCATCGACTCTGGCTAATCGACACCCTGCTCACCGAACACCTCGACGATATCTCGGCAAGAACGGACACCGCGGAAAGTCTCGCGCACAGTCGCTTAGACAGCGGACTCAAACTCTTGCAAACCATTTTCCCGCTGGAAGAAGCAGTTGTGTTCGAAGTGGATAGCCTCGGGGCTCTGGTCCCCTGCGCACGATTGCGTAGCAATTCCAGCGGAGCACTCGAACCCGGGCGCAACGCCGTCTGGCGCCGTCTGATTGAACTCTGCGATCAGGCTGTGGAGACGAGCGAGATAGCCCTGGCTTCTGCCGGAAAGATCGATTCTTTGGAAAACGTGGCGATCCCCTTACGTCACGAAGGCCGCATGGTGGGAGCCTTGCTCTTGCGTCTGTGCGAGAGCTTCGATCAGAGTGATCGCCGATTGCTTTCCGCTGTAGGTGCCCAGGTCGCGCGCAATCTTCAACGAGAGGAAGCGCGCAAAAGGAAGCTCAGTGGCAATCTGCCGGCATTCGTTTCCGCGCGCACATCCAGTCATCGTCTGCATGCCTTTGATGTGATTAGCGGTGTATTGACTGAGAACCGCTTTGGGGCGCAGCTGCTGGCTGAAGCTTCAGACGGTTATGCGATTGCCTATCTGGACGGAACACTCGGCTTTGTTAACCCGGCTATGCTCTGGGCCGCGCGCATGAACGAGTCAGAAGCGCGAGAGATTGATCTATTTGGTCTGCTGGATCGGTTTCGCTCCGGCATCTTCGATGAACCCTCGATTGCAGTTCGACGCGTGCTGCAGTCGGGTGAGCCTTACGAAAGGGAGTTGAACTTCGCCGATCGCAATCAAACTCTGGAACTGCGGATTGCAGTGACCACCGATCGCAATGGGAACGGCTCAAATGGCAATGGCGCCGCAGCGCCGCCGCTCTGCTTTGCCATCCGGGTTCGCGACGTGACTCAGGTGAAGGAGTTCGAGCAGTTGAAGAGCGACATGATTTCATTGATGTCCCACGAGCTGCGAACTCCGCTCACGAGCATTAACGGTTTCGCTGAGTTGCTGGTTCTTGACGACAAGATGTCCGAAGAGTCACGCGAATTTCTACAGATCATTACCAACGAATCTCAGCGGATGTCACGCATGATAGATACGTTTCTTTCTGTGACTCAGCTTGAACGCGCCGACAAGAAAGAAGTTACCAAGGTAGCCTTGCGGCTGGACGAAGTGGTTCGCGAGGTACTAAACACAGTGCAATCGATCGCCAAGAAGAAACGCATTCGCCTGATTGAGCAGCCTAATGGGCACATCCCTCCGGTAGCGGCCGACAAGAGCCTCATCACTCAGGTGCTTACGAGGCTGCTGGAAAACGCAATCAAGTACAGCCCGGAACGCACTGCTGTAACAGTCTCGACCGTGCTGGAAGCTGAGGCCGTACGCATAATCGTCGACGACCGCGGGTATGGCGTGCCCGCGGAGTCAATCGATCGCATCTGGGAAAAGTTTTATCGGGTGGCGCGCGACGGCCAGGAGAAAGACGAAGAGTCAACCGGTTTGGGTCTGGCGAGTTTTGCATTGCCGCGGCTCTGAGCAAGTCATTTTGGCTATCGAAACCAGTAGGACTATTTGCGTTGACTTCTCGATCGAGACGCGGGATTTGTTTCGTGCAAATCTTGGCTTCGCTCGGGTCAAGCTAATAGTTGGCCTTGCTTTCAGCATTGGCCTGATCCTGGGTCTGGTGTTCTTGTTCGTGGTCATCGATGAAAAAACAATTCTGCTGAAGACGTCGCCTCTATTCATAGGTCTGCCACTCGTTGCAGCCGGTGGCCAGATATTGCGACTACACGCCGTGTGCAGGAAGTATGTCAACGGCCTGGCCGAGTCTCAGCGGCGAATACAGTACACTTTCAGCGAGCATGGGGACGGATACAAAGTAGCCAGCGGTGAGAGCTTTACCCATGTCTCCTGGAAGGATGTTCTAAAAATAGTAGAGCAACCGCGTTCCCTTCAGATTTACCTGAGCAAGTATGACATCCAAATAATTCCCAAGCGCGGTTTTAGTCAAACCCGGGACATTGATATCCTCCGGGAAATGCTCCGGTCATCCATTAACGCCAGGGCACAATTGCTAAAATCCTGAGACCAGGAGCCCTGGCGCTCCCTGTTGAGTCGCCGGCAATATACTCTTCCATCTCATGCTGGAAGAAGTAGTTCGATCACTCTACTGTCGACCACTCGAACCAACGAGCTCGAGTTTCGCGGTCTTGATATCGAGTACCGGACCTAATTCATAAACGTTGCGGTAGCCATAGCTGTAAAGAGCAATATAGGTCGAAAGGTTAAGCGAGCCGACCGCGATCTTTGGCGGGAATGCTGCCTCAGCCCCGACGAAGTTGTTGTTACAGTAGATCAGTATGCGAGTGTTCTTGTCGGGCAACGCGCTCTTCAGGCTTTCAACCGTGATGTCAGGAAAACTCAGGTTGACGGCGCCTTTTACATGAAGCTCATTGTATTTTTCCTGGCTGCGCGCATCCAGGATGACTGTGCCGAACTCTCGGCTCAGTTGGATAAATGCTTCCTCCGTTAGCCGCCGCGACTCACGATACTTCGCGGCCTCGGCTGAAATGCGGAGGTAACCCTGCATATCAATCGCCGGGTTATCAATGGCGGGATTGCTTTGAGCGCGGGCAAACTGCACGACAGTCAAAATCGCCAGCGTTAGCAGCAATAATCGTTTCATTCGACCTTTTCTCCCTTCGAACGATCCGTAACTGAGACGCTTGCGTGCACAAGCCAGTCGAATTTTATTTGGGACAAAACGGTGGGCTAGACACCCAGGATCCTATTAATCCGTCCGCGGCAGCTCGCTGTCCCGCAGTAACAGCGCTTTGAATCGGGATGCAGAGTCTGTTCATAGTCCACAGTTATTTCTTCGCCCGGACGAATATCGCGGAGCGCAAAGAACACTATGTGCCCATAGATCGTCCGCACATACGCGTTCGGTTCGCACGAATGATTGATGTAATGGGTCCCGTTGCCGCCGCGACTGCCATCGATGCTAAGAACCTGCGCGCTCTCTCAAGTAATTTTGAGTGCGCTGACTTGCCTGCGCTTTGATGGGCGCGACTAGTGACGCCTTTTGAAAGCGACGACAAGTCACTCTGCAAAAAGAACGCAAGTTAACAACTTGCGCTACATTTGCGGGCCCACGTAACGAACGAATTTCAGCTCGGCGAGCGCTGCCAGCTTTTCAATCGGCAATCGGCCGATTACCAGCTTCGCGGTCTTTGGATCGAGCACGACTTCAAAGCCGAGATCCCTAAGCTTAGCCATGTTCTCGGCTGATTTTTCAGTCAACCAGATCTGAACTTCAGCTTTGCCGTTATGAATAAACTTGGCTTCGTCCGCACCCGGATTCGCTTTCGGGTCTTGCAAACGATCGATCACAGCCAGCACCGACGGATGAAATTTCGACTGTAAGTCGGCCCGTTTCTTCTCATCAGGGGAAAGAGATCTGAAGGCGCCGGACTCACTCGGGCCATCCATCACAATCAACCCGGACGAAGCTTTGCCGGGTGACGGCGGTGAAGAAGAAGAAGCTATGCCGGATCCGCTGCCGACATTTCCTGCTCCTCCGGGGCCTTTTCCCGCACCGTTGCCTGCTCCGACGCCGCTGCCAGTTCCCGGGGCGCGCTTTGTTTTGGCCAAGTTAGATCCCGACCTGGTCACCGAGTTCGCAGACCCAGGAGTTAACATCGCGAAGCTCTGAATTGTGCGGCCATTGATTGGCAGACTTTTTACGTTGTTCGTCTCAAACACCGCAGCGCGATTTACCCCTTCCGGTACTTCCACCGGCACATCGATCCGGCGCGGCTGACCACCGTCGGTCACGACCATCTCCTCAACCGCCACGAATGACGTAAACTGCGTCATCAGTCGATAGTCCAGACCAAGCTGCGTAATAGCCTGCTTCACTTCGTCCTTCATTGTGCCTTGCTGGATCCCTATAAAGTCCTGGCTCATTAGGTCGTCGACTCGCGTGCGCGCCCAAAGCGTCGCCAGCACGTCATGTTGCTGTGTATTAGAGAAATCGACCGGAATCTCGCGCACGAAATCGCGGCCCGACATTTTCCCTTTCAGCCGAATCGTTCCGCGGCCATTTCCGGTGTAGCGGCCGGTAAGAATCACTGGCTTGGCACTGAACAGGTCAGGCACGGTTCTCGGGTAGACGTCTGCTACCGGCAAGCCATTCCAGTCGATCGAAATATCGGTCAGCAGTGGATTCCGCACGCGTTCGTGCATGCGCCGCGCGGCGGCCGATCCATCGTCGTTGAGGCCGACGTACTCGACTTCGCCTCGACCGTGCCTGGCCATGTTGTCGAGCAGGAAGCGATTAACGCTGCTACCAATGCCGAACGCAAAGACGCGCGCGTTGGGGTGCTTCTGCACTTCGCCGATGATTGCCAGGTCGTCGCCGACATAGCCGTCAGTCATAAAGACGACGATCCGGACGTGGCCCTGTGCGTCTGATGGATCCATCGAAGCCTTGATGGCTTTCATCATCTCCGTGCCGCCGCCGCCCGTTCGTG
>WNFR01001266.1_pt1 | contig 26208 bp, 20 predicted proteins | sample 5400221 | NCBI WGS metagenome assembly WNFR01 (sample SAMN13153357, study PRJNA577476) | soil metagenome | isolation source: 40 cm soil under Madrone tree | place: USA:California | collected 2016-06-14
TGGAGTAAACAAAGGAGTGTCCATGGAAGAGTTATAAGTTTGGCTGGACCCTGGAGAACAACGGGTGATTGGTGGCGTACTGACCGCTGGGCAAGAGACGAGTGGGATGTGGCGCTAACGGGGGTGGGACATGAAAGCCAGTCCTCGGTCCTCTATCGCATTTATCGCGAATTGAGTAATGGAGAGTGGTTTGTGGAAGGGTCTTACGATTAATGTCCGAGTACGTTGAGTTACACGCCCGATCAGCATTCAGTTTTTTAGAAGGTGCTTCAGTGCCTGAAGAATTGATTGCTGCCTCCCTCCAACTGGAAATGCCCGCAATGGCTTTATTGGATCGTGATGGAGTTTATGGGGCGCCACGTTTTCATCTGGCGGCAAGGAAAAATGGAATCAAAGCCCATATTGGGGCTGAAATAAGTGTCCAAAGACCAAAATTCAAACGCCAGAATACAAACTTTGCACGAACAGAAAACGGCGTCTCAATTCCAGTGTTGGTTCGTAATCGGACTGGATATCAAAATCTTTGCCGTTTGATTACCTTGATGAAATTGCGCGCGCCGAAACATGCGAAACCTGGCGAGTGCGCAGTTACACCTGAGGAATTGGCCGTCTACGCGGAAGGGCTGATTTGTTTGACAGGCGGTAACGGTGGCCCACTTGATCTGAAAGGCGTAGAGACGGGGGGACGAATTGACCGGGAGAACATGCAGAGAAATGCTGAGTGGCTGGTCGATGTTTTTGGCAAAGGAAATGTATACACCGAACTGCAACGCCATTTTAATCGCGAGGAAGAAGCAAACAATCAAAGGGTGATTGAAATTGCCAGGCGGACCGGCATGCCGTTGCTTGCCACGAATGGAGTTGGACATGCGACACCTGCTCAGCGTGAAGTTGCTGATGTCTTCACTTGCATTCGTAATCACGTGCGACTTGAAACAGCCGGCCGCTTGCTAGCTGGAAATTCAGAACGGTATCTCAAATCCGGACTCACGATGCTGGAGCTCTTTGCAGATCTACCGGAGGCAATTGCCAACACGTCCGTGCTCTCATCCCGATTGGAGTTTACCCTTGAAGATCTCGGTTATGAATTTCCGAAGTATCCCGTGCCTCATGGTGAAACAATGACGTCATTTTTACACAAACGCACGGAAGAAGGCGCGCGTTTGCGCTATACGTCTAACAACGATTCTTCAGCTTACGATCGAGCACGCCCGCAAATTGAACGCGAGCTGGCCTTGATCGAAAAGCTCAAACTTGAAGGTTATTTTTTAATTGTTTGGGACATTGTTCAGTTTTGCCGTCAAGAAGGAATCCTGATTCAAGGAAGAGGCTCAGCAGCAAACAGCGCAGTCTGTTATTCCCTGGGCATCACAGCTGTCGATCCTATTGGGATGGAACTGCTCTTCGAACGTTTCCTTTCTGAAGAACGAGGGGAATGGCCAGACATAGATCTCGATCTGCCGAGTGGTGATCAGCGTGAAAGAGCAATTCAATACGTTTACAAGCGCTATGGAAAGCTGGGAGCAGCGATGACTGCAAATGTCATCACTTATCGAGGACGCTCCGCTGCGCGTGAAGTAGGGAAGGCCCTCGATTTTGATGAGGAAACGCTCTCACGTCTTTCGGGGTTAGTGCACACCTGGGAATGGAAGGATCCTAAAGATTCTACAGAGCGTCAGTTTCGCGATGCCGGTTTGGACTTGCGGAACCCGCGTATAAAAAAATTCTTTCAACTTTACCAAATGGTGCAAGACCTCCCCCGTCATCTGGGCCAGCACTCGGGCGGCATGGTTATTTGTCAGGGTCAACTTGATTCAGTTGTGCCGCTAGAGCCTGCGACGATGCCTGGCCGGGTAGTAGTTCAATGGGACAAAGAAGACTGTGCTGATCTGGGTTTGATCAAAGTGGATTTGCTGGGATTGGGAATGATGGCCGTCCTGGAAGATTCCATTCAGTTGATTCGCGACTCTTATGGAGAGGAAGTCGATCTGGCACGTCTTCCTCCAGACGACAAGGCCGTTTATTCAGCACTCCAAAAAGCCGACACTATTGGTATGTTTCAGGTCGAAAGCCGAGCGCAGATGTCTTGCCTGCCTCGTCTGCGGCCACAAAAGTTTTACGACATCGTGGTTCAGGTCGCCATTATTCGTCCCGGTCCCATTGTGGGAAACATGGTCCATCCTTATCTCAAGCGCCGGCAGGGCAGGGAGCCGGTTAATTATCCCCACCCATTGCTTGAGCCCGTTTTAAAACGCACGCTGGGAGTGCCGCTGTTTCAAGAGCAATTATTAAAGATGGCCATGATCTGCGCCGACTTTTCCGGCGGAGAGGCGGAAGAGTTGCGGCGCGCTTTTGGTTTCAAGCGCTCAGAAGCGCGTATGAAGGAGATTGAAATAAAACTGCGCCGGGGCATGCAGCGCAATGGTTTGTCCGGAAAAGCACAGGATGAAATTGTCCAGGCAATTACCTCGTTTGCGCTTTATGGTTTTCCCGAATCTCACGCGGCAAGTTTCGCGTTGATTGCCTATGCGAGTGCCTATTTGAAGTGTAATTATCTGGCTGCCTTCACGGCTGCGATTTTGAATAATCAACCGATGGGTTTTTATCAACCTTTTACACTCATCAAGGATGCGCAACGTCATGGGTTAAAGGTCCTTGCTATAGATATCACTCGCTCGGATTGGTTATGCACAATTGAGCGAGAGGAAGAAGTGAGGTGGAGTGATGGAGAGATTGGTAAACACAATGACGCGGAGACGGACATCGATTGTCAGATGGCGAGTGGTCTTTTCCCGGCGTCTGACTGTCTCTCTGTCTCGCCATCTTCCCCTTTCCTCGTTCTTCGACTTGGCTTGAGATACGTAAAGGGACTCAGTGAACAATCAGGACGAGCGATCGTACGCGAGCGCGCGACACGTCCCTTTGCCGGCATTGATGATCTGCGCAATCGTGTGCGTGAACTTCGTAAAGATGAGTTGAGAAAGCTGGCGGCAGTAGGGGCGTTGAATTTTATTCAAGCTTCGCAAAGCTCAAAAGTCCAAAATCTAATGTCCAATCAAAAAGAACTTAATGCCGAGCCTTCAGTATTAGTGCCAAAAGCCACAAATCGTCGCGATGCTTTATGGCAGGTTGAGCGCGTCGCTCGTTCCGCCGGTGCTTTATATGAAGGGCTTTTAGAAAAGGATGGCAACTCACCATTGCTTCCTATGACATTGCCAGAGCGAATGGATGCAGATTTTCGTGGGACGGGTCTTACTATCGGCAAACATCCAGTTGCCTATCATCGAGCGGAGTTGAATAAACTAGGAGCTTTACGAGCACTGGATGTGGGCAAACTGCGCAATGGCAGTCTAGTCCGTATCGCCGGCTGGGTCATTGTTCGTCAGCGGCCAGGTACCGCAAAAGGGTTTGTATTTCTAACACTCGAAGACGAGACCGGTGTTAGTAATGTAATCATCACGCCGCAGATTTTCGACCAGAACCGCCTTGTTCTGGTAGATCATCCTTTTCTTTTAATCGAGGGTACTCTGCAAAACCAGGATAATGTTGTCTCTGTAAAAGCAAAATACGTGCAGCCGCTTTCGTTCAAAGTTGCCGCAGCTCCTTCACACGATTTTCACTAACGCAGAAGGACGAACAAGCTGGGTGATCCCGCCTGGACAAAGGAGACTTATGATCAGAAAACTAACGTCGGGTAAGTACCGTCTTTATTCCCGCAAAAAGGATCCGAAAACGGGCAAAAGGAAGAATCTCGGAACGTTTGATACTCGCGCTGCGGCCGAAAAACACGAACGCGCAGTGCAGTATTTCAAGAGAAAGTAAAACCCTATCAGTTCTTTGGTTGTGCGATTGCCGGGACGATCCTCTCGGTTTGGAAAACTCGAGAGGCAAAGGAAGGGGCTGCCCAACCAGCCTGAGCTTTCCCCATTGGCTTAACCACTGAGATCACGAGGGCTCGTCTGCCAGGACCAGGCGGTCCTGTCGTCCAGCCGCTTCAATAGTGCGCATTTTCGGACGTTGGTGCGGCAACCCGCTTGAAAGCTTTCTCAAAAAGCGTAAACTTCCTCTGCAATGTCGGAGTCGATTATCGGCGATGACTCATGGAACCGAATGACCGAGGCCGAAAAGACCGCGGTTGTCGTGCAGGGACGCGCGACTCTTCGACACCTGACGGAGGGATTGCTTGATGGACCAGAACAACTGCGTAATGCCTGCAGAGACTTTTTGATTAGTACTGGTACCGCCTTAGAAGGACTTCCCATTGAGAGTCAGCCGGCGATCCGGCGTCCCCGCCGGCGGAAGTCGACCGGCCGTTCATCAGCGAAAAGGTCAAGACCTGTGAAGGTCAGGACGCGGCGCTCAAGAATCAGAACTTCCAAACAGAGATTCGGTTTGCCTAACGGTTTTGTTCCCCGGCTACAGCGTTACGGGAGGATGATTCTGTTGGAAGGGAATGTCTATCGTCTTCCAAATGGACAGGAATTCGTACCTGGTCACCCAACAGGGACACTCGGAAGAATCGAGCATCTATATGCCCTGCTGACAATGGAACAGCATGAAAAGGGTCGGCGCGGATCAGTTTACATTCGCACTGACGGGAGAATTTTCGACTACAGTTTTGACCAGGCTGATCCTGAGCGCGAAATATTTGAAACCGCCTACACGATTCAGGATCTCGAGAGAACAGGACGATACACATCTCCGTCTGCAAAGGAAAAAAAGATTCGGCTCGCAAAGGGGAAGGCAGCACCAACCTCCCAAGTTAATGCTGTTAAGGCCTAAGCTCGTGACTTTGAAATAGAGTTCAGCCGATATTGCATTGCAGGACAAACTTCGGCCCGCAACGCTCGCTGGACCATTCTCAACTGTATTTTGCGGAAACCAGCTTTGGAGTATTAAGCTGGTCGCACAGTGGATTTTGGCGGCGATTCAATTAGTCCCTGTACAACCTGGGCAACCTGAGACAGGGGCTTGGGCTTTCTCAAAAAAGCGTCGGCACCACAACGCAGTGCTTCATCTTCCATTTCAGCTGATCCGTAAGCGGTGAGAACGATAATCCTGGTACGGGGATTCTGGTCGTGGATCAATTTGATTATGTTGAGACCGTCCGGGCTGCGAGCTGTGCCCAATCGCAGATCCTGAATCACTACTTTATAGTCGGTAGCTTCAATTAGTCTTTCCGCTTCTTCCAATTCTTGCGCAGTGTCGACTTTGTAGCCCTGCAGCGAGAAATACTCGCTCATGGAGAAACAGATTGACTCTTCGTCATCGACTATGAGAAGGCGGGGCATATTGATTTCCTTTGAAGCAGACTGAGCGCGGCCGACCAACATTTGTCTCAGTCTGCCTGAGACTTTTTTTAACGTTCCAAATCGACTTTGCTTCACGGCATACCGGAGCAGAAGGCCGCTGAGCAATAAATACTGCTTTTGCAGCCATGGGATTCAAGATAAAGAGCTGAGAGCCAGTACTACAGAAGGTCGTAGACCTCCTGAGTTTTTTGGACCTTTCCCTGCTTGTTGCCAATTGGACTTCCTGGTTCCAGAACTGTTACTTATCAAGCAATCCTTCGAACTCAGACCCTTGTCGCAGAAGCAGAGCATCAGCTAGTCTGCGTAGGTAGCCGGGCATTTCCGCAGACTGGCAAGGGACTGGTGACGGATTGTGACTGGAAAGGAACTATGCTTCGGCACCGCGGAAGTCACAGTTTGCCAAATGGGAGATTAGCTCTGCAGAGCTTCGAAGCAAGGGTTTCGCGCTCTGAAGGGACAACAGCTCATTTGCTGAAGGACATCCACGCGACTTGGCCAATCTCTCAACCCTCGCTGGGCAGCTCACCGTCCAATCCTCCCACGATGAGGTCAGGCAGTGGCAGAAGAGCTAACTAGCTGCTAACGCTACCCGACCCAGATGCTATATCGCTATAGCAGCCCGCACGTTGGGCCGTTGTGGAATAGGTACGTTAATTCCTCCCGATACCGTGGGCAAAGCGGGTCTAGTTATTATGTAAAGAAGGACTTCGCAAACCTCGCGTGTACCAGTCCCTATTGTGTTCCCCTTTTCATCCTGAAGAGCGTAGATATTTCCACTGACATCAAGCGGTAAAATCATCGGATCAGCGTACATTTGTTAAGTCTCCCTGAGCCGCCCATGGCTTGTTCCATGGGCGGCTGATATGCACTAGACGCTATGGGCAACTCGCAGCTGCCGGGATAACCTTGTGTTTAGCTGCGGCCTTTAAAACGCCATCTCGCAAAACCGGCCACTCCGACGAGTCCCGTTCCTAACAGAAGCATGCTGGCTGGTTCGGGAATAGCCGACTGTTGGACGCCAATAATGGTAGCACTGATGTCATTGGACGAGTTGGGATCTATCGACAAGTCGTTCACTATAAGGTTGAACGAACCTGAGGCGGTCCCATTCGAGAAGGTAAACAGCTGCGGCGTGTTATTGAAGTCAATGAACACACCACCCTGATTGTCGCTCATTACTGAGCCAGTCAATGTAGCCGTGAATAACGGTGAGCCACCACCCACGATTTCTGCCGGGGCGGTAAACGTCACTCGCAGAGTAAACGTGTTGCCGGTGTAGGTTGCGAGCGAACTGGCAAGAAAGAACGACCCGAAGTTGTTAACGGCCTGTGTGCCCTGCGGTGCCGGTGCGGCACCGAAGGCGCGGAAGCCGCTAGCAGTTGTGCCGTTGAACGTCGAGTTGGTATAGCTAAGCCCAGACAGAAAATCTTGCTGTACCCCGGAAGAGTTCCCCGGCGTGGCGCAGTTGAAGCACCCGTTGGTGTAGTAGCCGGCAAGCGGTACCTCGTCAGCCTTTACCACACCATGACCCATCGCCATTACCGCAATTGCGATAACAGCTAAAGCCACGGGCTTAAACATTAAATTTAAAATACGCATATCCTTATTTCTCCTTGTTCCAGGTACTCCTAAGAGTACCCACTGGTCGGGATCGATCCAGGTGAATAGTCACTCGCTTTGATCTCTAATCCGCATTCCATTGCCAGGCGAACAAGAGCTTGGGATGCGACGGCAGCTCGGGCAACGAGTATGCCGGCGACTTTTCATGACAAAAGCTAACCTTGGTCACATTTCTGCCACTGTCAGCATTGCCTTATTAGGTCAACTTCCATGGCTAATCCCAGCGAATGCATTTGAGAAGAACCGTTGACCTGAATAGCTGATCGGGAGAGCATCTGCGGGGCAAGTGCAGGCTCCCACGAAACCAGCCAACGAAGCCCTCGAGTCGATTCCGAGAGCTGAGGATATAGATTGGCACGAATTGATTGAGCAAATGAGGGGCCACAGAACCCCAAAAAGAGCTTTTGAAGAAACCAAAGTGTTTTGTAGGCTTAGAGTTAGCTGGGCACGAGGTACTGGACTGGGGGTCTGGTATTCAGACAGAGATTCTAGACTTTGGACATCTGGATCTGATGCTTCTTGATCTTCTGATAAAGGGAGCTGCGGGGTATACCCAGTCGCTGGGCCGCCTTTTCTACCCGCCCGTGCTCCTCTTGCAGTACTCTTTCTATGTGCTGTTTTTCGAGGTCCAGCAGCGTCAGGCGTGAGTCAGGAAACGGAGCGCCAACCTTTCCATGGCCGTCGAAGTGAAGGTCTTTCAGACCAATGCTTTTTTGCTCGCTTAACAATACAGCTCGTTCGATCACGTTGCGTAGTTCACGAACGTTCCCGGGCCACGAGTAGCCCTGCAAAGCCTTAACGCAGCTATCATCAAGCCGAATTTCGCCTCGACCCAGATCGGCAGAGAGTTTGTTTAGCAGATACTCAGCCATTGTGGGAATGTCTTCAATCCGCTCTCGAAGGGGCGGAAACGAAAGTGGGATTGTACTAATTCGAAAATAGAGATCGTCGCGAAATTGCTTCTCACGAACCAGCTGACCGATGTCCTGATGCGTAGCCGCGATAAGCCGGACGTCAACCTGCCGATCGCGCACATCTCCTACTCTTCTGAATCGCTTGTCTTCTAACACCTTGAGCAGCTTCGGCTGGATCTGAAGATCAACATCACCAACCTCATCGAGGAAAATCGTACCCCGGTGGGCTACTTCAAAAAGGCCCTGTTTCGAGGCCGTGGCGCTGGTAAAAGCGCCTTTCTCATGTCCAAAGAGCTCTGTCTCCAAAAGCTCGCGCGAAAGACCAGCACAGTTGAGATCGACAAAAGCTTCTTCCGCCCGTGGGCTGTTCTCGTGTAGCCATCGCGCTAGTACTCCCTTTCCTGACCCGGTTTCGCCAAGAATCAGTACCGGGCTCTCAGTGGATAAGATTCTCCTGGCTTGCTCAGCCAGGGCACGTATGGCAGGACTGGTTCCGATGAAGGGGTCGATCGCCTGACGCACTTGACGAGACTTGCTGGCCAGTTGTTTGTGATGGTTTCTTTGTTTCTCAAGCAGTCGTTGCAGAATTACTTGAAGCGTCGGTAGCTCGATCGGCTTGGTGAGGAATTGCTCTGCGCCTTCTTTGATTGCTCTAACTGCGAGATCAATGGAACCGTGAGCAGTCAGAACCAGCAAGGGAATTTCTGAATCAATCTCTTTGAGCCGGGGAAGAAGGTCCAGCGCGGTGCCATCCGGCAACATATAATCGGCGATGACGATGTCTGGTCTCGAAGTGCGGAAGATGTGTTGAGCATCCTGGCAGCTTTCCGCTTCTTCAATTTCGTAGCCCTGAAGTTCGAGGAAATCCCGGATGCCGAAACGCACTCCGGGCTCATCATCCACGACCAAGATTCGATTTCTGGACATTACCGACCTTCCTCGCCAGGCAATGGGAATCTTGCGATCATGCAAGCCCCGCCTTCAGGGTTATTGGTTGCGACCAATTTGCCTCCATGTTCTTCCATTATTCTTTGCGCAATAGCCAAACCGAGGCCGGTACCGCCGCGACGCTTGGAAAAGAAAGGCTCGAAAATCTGGGGTATGTCCTGCTCCAATATGCCCGCTCCGAGGTCCCTGATGGCGCATTGGATCCACTCCTGTTGTCCGTCAGTGGTCTTGCGGGCTTCCACGGTCACCGCAGCACCAGAAGGAGAATGCTGAATCGCATTTTCAATAAGATTCACGAATACTTTTGAAAGCCTGCGTCGATCAATCATAATTCCGGGAAGTGGTTCGCGTACGTCATTAACGAGGGTTACGTGAGCTACCTCAGCGGCCGGGAGGCACGCCCGGATAGATCGCGCAATCATCTCTTCTATTGATACAAGGTAGAAATCCCCGCGGAAAGGTTTGCCATATTCCAGCAGTTCCTCCATCAGCACAGTAAGGCGACCGATTTCATCGCGCAATACATTTGTGTAACGAAGATACTCAGTGCGATCGCTGAAGCGGGTCTCAAAGGCATCGAGAATCGAAGAGATGCCGAAAAGCGGGTTTCTTACTTCATGAGCTACGCCAGCCACAAGGGATCCCAGCAATGACATCATTTCGCTCTGTCGGAGTGAAGCCTCGAGTTCAGCTCGTTTCGTAATGTCCTGGGCGATCAGTATTGCTCGCTCACCAGCCCATCCGAATTCATTAATCAAGTAGAGTGTGATGGTCCAGGTTTTCCCGGTCACTTCGTCCTTAACCTCCTCAGACACAGGAGAACGGGTTTCCCGAATGCTCTCGATTAACTGGGCAGCTTTCTTCCATGGTTGGCCCTGGCCCAATCTCGCGATATTCTTGCCCACGATATCTTCAGCTTCCGAGCCCGCAACCTGCTCAGCTGCTTCATTCGAGCGCTTGATTCCGCCTGCGAGGTCGACTATTAGAACGGGGAAATCAATCGCATTAAAAGTCTGTCGCCATTCCATTGCTGACTGTTGCAACGACGCATGCAGGCGCTGTTGTTTCTCGTCGAGCAGCTTTCTTTCAGTAACGTCGTTGACGATGACAAGCTTGCTGTTTTTCCCATCAAAGACTACCGGGTGCGAGGACATCTCGACATAGATAGTCTTTTTGTCCTTCGTCTCATGGCGCCAGGGACTAGAAATGACCAGTTCGGCCTCGTCCACCGCACTCTTGATCAGTAATGCAGGAACGTCTTCGCCTGGACGGATATCGTCAATCGTCATCGAAAGAAACTCATCTCTTGTATAGCCATAGATACGTATCGCCGCTTCGTTCACTGCTAGAAATCTATTGGTTTCCTCGCTGTAGACCCAAATTGGCTGGGGCGTGCATTCAAAAAGCAAACGATACCGTTCTTCCGAATCGCGCAACGCAAGTTCAAACTGCTTTCGTTCAGTGATGTCGCGGGCCAAGCCCCGAAATCCCACAGTCTCGTCCATCCTATCCGTGATTGGAGACACAATGAGATCAAGCCAATGTTCCGCACCCGAGGTCTCCTTAGCGACGAATTGATGGCGAAATTCCCGGTTGTCCTGTAGGTGATTGAGGATCTCAGAGAAACCATTGCTGAGGGGATCAACGCCAAAGAGGGAGAAGGAGGACTCTCCGATTAGTTCCTGGCGGCTGCGTCCCAGGAATCTGGCTCCCGCCACATTTATGTTAGTCAGTCGGCCAAACAGATCCTGCGTGAAAATTATATCGCTGGCCTGTTCCACTAAATCTCGATAGCTTGCCTCCAGGCGTGATCGCTCGAGTAAACGCGATACCTTGGCTACAAGACGTGTGGAATCAAAGGGAACTTCGAGATAATCGTCGGCTCCGGCGCGAAGACCTGCAACCACAGTCTCAGTGTCCTTGCGCTGGGCACTCACGAGTAGAATGGGTATAGAACCAAGCTGATCGTCAGTCCGAAGCAATCGGCAGAAGTCCAAGCCATTTACACCCGGCATCGAAACATCACTGATCACCAGATCCGGGTGTTCCTTTTTAGCCAGATTGAAGGCTTCGAGGCCGTCTTCCGCAGTGATTACTGAATAGCCAGTCTTGCGCAGCAATCCGGCCATCAGCTCGAGTTGATCGGGTAAGTCGTTGACGATCAGGACGGAATTTTCTTCGTGCCCCTTGGAGAATTGTACCCCACGCATTTACTACAGTACCTCGATCTGCGGCAAGGATTTGATTGGAAAAACTAGCTGCTATCGATCAAAATTTCTGGTTTGCGGAAATAGGTGATCTCTAATCCAGAAACATCAATAGAGCTCAAAGGCGTATCTATAAGGTTTTCGACCGGCGGAGTATACCACAGGGCTAACCTTCCTGGACGTTAAAGTCGCCTACAATTGAGCTCCCCAAGCTGTGAGCCCTGAGCTGCCTCTTCGCCCGGAATTCGCCATCTGATCCCTAGATTGGAGATACGGCCATTGTCGAGGATTTTCCAAATAGGAGACCGATGAATTAGGATGTTTTGGTTGTGGATTTAGGCTCCGAATTTGGGTCTTGGAGCGCCAACTGGCCGCAAAATAGGCGCTGCGCGAGCCAGTAAACCGAAAATGAGCCGCAGGAATCCAAAGCACAGTGAATTAACCAGCCGAGGGATTGAAAGATTCAGGATGTTCCGAGGGAAGGGGAAGCCCGCACCGAGCGAACCGGTGCAAATTGAAGTCCGTTTCATCTTCGGCATAAACAAGAGCTATAGAAAGTGAAAACATCATGAAGAATAGAATATATAGATTTGCGGGAGCTGTCTCACGGTTCAATGGAGTGTTGAGTCTGGTCCTCGTTGTTTTGTTTTTTGCATCTTGTAAGGGCCAGTCCGGACTAGTGAATTTTTCGCCAAGCCAAACGCCGTCGCAACCCAGTGCGATCGCGCCTGGCGCGATCGCACTTTCGGGGTCTTATGCTGACCTAGTCAGTCGGGTTTCACCGGCGGTAGTGACAATCAGGTCGACAGAGAAATCGCGGGCTTCCCAGCAGTTTCCCTTCATGGATGACCCAGCTTTCCGCCAATTCTTTGGTGACCGTCTTCCTCAGGAGGCGCCGCGAAGAGTACAGGGCCTCGGCTCGGGAGTAATAGTGAACCCGGATGGGTACATACTTACGAATCATCACGTGGTGGATGGAGCCTTGGAAATCAAAGTCGAGTTAACGGACAACCATACGTACACGGCGAAACTGGTCGGGTCTGATCAAGCCAGCGACCTGGCCGTATTGAAGATTGATGCGCACAGCTTGCCGGTGTTGTCGCTTGGCGACTCCGACAAAGTAAGAGTCGGGGATGTGGTTCTGGCCCTCGGCAATCCTCTTGGAATTGGGCAGACTGTGACCTCTGGTATTGTTAGCGCAAAGGGACGCTCGACCGGTCTGAGCGATGGAAGCTTTGAAGACTTCCTTCAGACTGATGCTGCGATCAATCGTGGTAACTCGGGCGGAGCACTGGTAAACACCAGCGGAGAGTTGATCGGTATCAACTCCCAAATTCTATCTCCATCCGGAGGAAGCATTGGAATAGGCTTCGCGATTCCATCAAACATGGCGCGCGCCGTTATGGACCAGTTGCTAAAAAGTGGCAAGGTGCACCGGGGCATGCTGGGCGTCACGATCCAGTCCGTAGATTCGGATTTAGCAGCCAGTTTGAACCTACCTGCGGCTCGAGGCTCGATCGTCACCTCTGTGCAGACTGATGGGCCAGCCGAGAAGGCTGGGATTAAGCGTGGGGATGTGATCACCGCTTTCAATAATCAGCCAGTGGCGGATATCAATAACCTCCGCAATCTGGTTGCCAGTACCGCCCCGGGAAGCAATGTGACCTTAACGGTCCTACGCGACAATCGCGAACAGAGCTTCCGTTTCTCACTTGCCGAATTGCCAGACCGTCCCCGTCAGGAAACCGACGAAGGTAGCGGGGAGGAAGCGACCACCAGCGGCAAGTTTGGTTTGACCCTTCAACCCTTGAACGATGAGACGGCATCTCGTTTGGGTCTTGCCGCCAACGATCAAGGTGTCGTTGTCACGAAGGTGGATCCTGCTGGAAGCGCCTCCGATGCTGGAATTCGGCAGGGCGACCTGATTCAGGAAGTTAATCGCCGGCCCATTCGCAGCCAGGCAGATTTCAACGCCGCTGTTCAACTGTCCGGTGCACGCCCGGCTTTGATCCTTGTCAAGCGAAGAGATGCGGTAACCTACCTAACCCTCAAGCCCGGTTCCTAATGGGTGACCCACACATAGAGATCGAGTGAATCTTCGTTGAAGAGACTTAAGGTTCACTCGTTCTCAAGTTATAGAGCCGCGGAACTGTGTGAGGCGCCAGCGCAACCACCTGAATCCCCGCAAAACCGTCCTGCCGAGAGATTTGCTTTTCCAAACCTTGCATCGGAGAAGAGTTTGCCAATATCACAGATGAACCGGTCGCGGCGCTCGTTCGATAGCCAGAACGCTTGACGACACAGGGCAGACGCCAGTACGTTGCGCAGAACTTTAGGCGACAGAAAATCGAAAAATAGAGATTGATTGGAGGCCCTGGCTTATGCAGGAAAACGATTCTGGCACTTCACCAGGATTTGATCGGCGCCCCTGGGGAACTTTCACAGTTCTCGATGAAGGCAACAACTTCAAGGTGAAACGCATTGAGGTCCTACCTGGTAAAAGATTGAGTTATCAAAAACATTCCCAACGCGCTGAGCACTGGGTTGTAGTCCAGGGAACAGCAAAGGTTACGTTGGACGATTGCCAGAGCATGCTGGCCTCCGGGGAGGCGATCGATATTCCCATTGGGTCAGCCCATCGAGTGGAGAATCCGGGTACGGACACGCTGGTATTTATCGAAGTGCAACGCGGCAGTTATCTTGGCGAGGACGATATCGTACGCCTGCAAGACGATTTTGGAAGAGTGGAAGAAAAATAGCTTGACTGAATCAGATTCCGACAATCTGTCTTTAGCCCATGAGGACTCTGGCGCTCCGGAATTGGCAGATACCCCACAACAAAGTTTGTGGTCTGGAGTTCGCGAAGCACTTCGCGGCTCCCATCGCGATTACACCGTTGGGCCGATCAGCCGCGCAATCCTATTGCTCGCCATCCCCATGGTTCTCGAGATGTTCATGGAGAGTCTCTTCGCCGTCATTGATATTTACTGGGTAGGGCGCCTTGGCACAGATGCAGCCGCGACCATAGGACTGACGGAATCACTTCTCACTTTGATCTATGCGCTGGCGATCGGACTTAGCATAGGAGCGACGGCAATGGTGGCGCGTCGTATCGGTGAACAGAACCCAGAAGGCGCGGCGCGTTCGGCCGTTCAGGCTATCGCTCTTGCGTTAATAGTGTCGACAATCATTGCGGCCATCGGGGCGCCGCTCGCGCCCAGGTTGCTTAAGTTGATGGGCGGGTCTGCGTGGGTTGTTGAGCACGGCGCGGGCTTCACTAGAATCATGTTGGCGTGTAATGCGACAGTTGTAATGCTGTTTATGGTGAACGCCATCTTTCGTGGCGCCGGTGATGCGGCGATCGCAATGCGCGTATTGTGGCTCGCAAACTCTATCAACATCGTACTGGGTCCCTGCTTTATCTTTGGCCTCGAGCCTTTCCCGAAGCTTGGTATTGTCGGCGCGGCAGTGGCTACCAACACCGGCCGTGGAATCGGCGCGCTGTACGCATTGAGCCGGCTCGCGCGTTCCGGAGGACGTTTTAATATCAGACTTCGACATCTACGTCTCGAGCCTTCGATCATGGCGCGTCTCATACGACTCTCCGCAACCGGAACGTTTCAGGTTTTCATTGGCATGGCGAGTTGGATTGGGCTGGTTCGCACGATCTCGAGTTTTGGCAGCGATGCAGTCGCTGGGTATACCTTCGGCATACGGGTCATCCTGTTCGCTTTGCTTCCGTCCTGGGGAATGTCCAATGCGGCGGCAACAATGGTTGGACAGGCTTTGGGTGCGCGGAAACCGGAACGCGCCGAACAAGCGGTGTGGAAGGCTGGTTTCTACAACATGATCTTTCTAGGAATCATAGGACTCCTGTTTATCCTCTTCGCGCCACGGATCATCGGCTTATATACATCAGATCCAAACGTTGCCCACTACGGCATCGATTGTCTGCGGATTGTTTCTTACGGATTTCTTTTTTACGCCTACGGTATGGTGCTGGGACAGTCGTTCAACGGTGCGGGCGATACTTGGACTCCTACAATTATTAACCTATTTGTTTTCTGGTTGTGGGAACTGCCCCTCGCATATGTGTTAGCCATCGTGTTTGGCCTCGGACCTCGTGGGGTGTTTCTCTCTATCACGATCGCTTTTTCGACCCTAGCCGTCGTCAGCGCATTATTTTTTAAGCGTGGCCGCTGGAAGACGCGCGTCGTCTAACGGGGTCGGGCCGCTAGTAGCGAGTCCGAACACTCCTGTCACACTTCGCTACGTTCTTGCCTTTCCTCTTTCCTCTTTCCTCCCCTGAATACGCTGAAGCAGCGGTTTTGTCTTCTTTATTTCCAGATTGCCTGGCGGCATCTTGATTGCAACTCCAAGCATGGGAAACCAGCTTCGTGCGTCCTGTGTGAGCTTCCCGCCTGGGTAGCGACAGGAGAAGCGAAGCAACGGCTGCCGGTATTCTCGATCGTCAGCCATACAGCAACGAGGAGGAAACATGAAAACGTATGAAAGGTAGCAGATTAAGGAGGGGGAGATGGCGAAAAGGCTGGACGGAAAAAAAGTGGCCATTCTGGTGGCTGATGGTTTTGAGCAGGTTGAATTAACAGAACCCAGGAAGGCCCTGGAAGAAGCAGGGGCGACGACGCAGATCGTTTCGCCGGCACCCCTCGTGGTTCAGGGTTGGAATCATGACGACAAAGCTGACAAGTTTAAAGTAGATATGCCGCTCGACCGCGCGCGGTCAGACGACTACGACGCTTTACTCCTGCCCGGTGGAGTCAAGAATCCCGACCAGTTGCGCGTGCTTACGAGGGCCGTTGAGTTTGTTGACGGCTTCTTTGCAGCAGGTAAGCCGGTAGCGGCAATATGTCATGGACCATGGACGCTAATTGAAGGCGACGTTATTAGAGGGAAGACGATAACATCATGGCCTTCATTAAAAACGGATCTGGAAAATGCAGGCGCGACGTGGGTCGATCGCGAGGTGGTGGTTGACAATGGGCTGGTAACAAGCAGAAAACCTGATGACATACCAGCATTCAATCGAAAGATGATTGAGGAGTTTGCCGAGGGCAAACATGGGAGTCAGATGGCCGCATGAACAGTCGCGGTATCCGCGGCACGGTTGACGGCGTTCGACGTGGGAGGATCCCACTATCGTGGTTGACCGTGTCGCCGGACCTCGCCACACACCCAGCCTGGGCCATGTCTAACATTTGAACCAATAAACCAATTTCCTAAGGGCCTTTTCATGCTAAAAATACGCCTTCCTCCGAATTGAAATCAGCAATACTTGTTCGAAAAGTAATTTTCCCGCGAAAGGATCCTGATGAAGAAGAGTGGCAATGTCTCGAGGCGCATGTGGCTTGAGCAAATGACTGGTCCGCCGATAGCGGTTGCTCTTGGCGCTACGATGCTTGGGCAGAACAACATCGTCGCAAAGCAGCCATCTCACGAGACAGTCGATGACAAGAACCTCGGCGCGCGCGTTTACAACGTGCGCCAGTTTGGCGCAAACGGCGACAGTACTTCGCTCGATACGCAATCGATCCAGGCGGCAATCGATGCATGCAACAAGGACAAAGGTGGGACTGTGCTTATTCCCGCCGGCGATTTCGTTGTGGGTACCCTGGAGCTAAAAAGCAACGTGACTCTCCACCTCACAGCGCAAGGCCGGCTGCTTGGCAGTCCGAACATCGAGCACTACAAGGCAGGCAACGGCATTCCGCCCGGCAACGGAAATATCGTGCTGATGTCCGCAGCAAATGCTGAGAACATAGCAATCGAAGGTGCGGGAACCATCGATGGTAATGGAGCGAAGTTTTTCACAGGCAAGGGCGACATGACCGGACCAGGGCAGAATTCGAGTCAGGGTTATTTTCAGCGTCCGCACCTTCTTATTTTTTATCGCTGCTCAAATCTTGCAATTCGAGACGTCTTCCTTACTGCCAGCGCCTACCATTGCACCCGCATTCTGCAGTGCCGTCGTGTGCATCTCGATGGAGTCCGCATCCATAACCGGGTCAACTTGAATAACGACGGCTTTCATATCAACAGCTCCGAGTACGTTCACGTCGTTAACTGCGACGTTACATGCCAGGACGATGCATGCGCTCTGTTTGGCAGCAATAAGTTTGTCACGGTTACGAACTGCACGTTCAGCACGCGCTGGTCGGTGTTTCGTTTCGGTGGCGGCGAAGCCGAGAACATCACCGTCTCCAACTGCGTGATTTATGACACCTACGGATGTCCCATCAAGATGCGTTGCGGAGCAAGAGGCAGGTTAGAGAACATTACCTTCTCAAACTTGATCCTGAAGAACGTGACGGGGCCAATCTCGATTGGCCTTGACTCGGGACGGCGCGGCACTTCCGTTGAGACTGTTCAGCCGGTGAAGGGAATTGTGCGCAACATCAACTTCAACGGAATTCGCGCCACAGTTGTTGCTGAGGGGCGCCAGCATGAAGATCTGCCATGGCCGCAAAAATTCCGACCCGGTGAGACCAGATCGTGCATAGTGCTCAATGGTGTGGGCAATGATTTCCTTGAAGGGATCAGTTTCCAGGATGTTCATGTCACCTACGAAGGTGGGGGCACTCGCGAGGAAGCGACGGCTGAAGTACCCAAACTTGCGGGTGAGTACTTCGAAATTGGGACACCTCCTGCATATGGTATCTACGCGCGCAACGTTCGAGGCCTCACGCTGAACAATGTCCGGCTCGAAGTGACGAAGCCGGACCTTAGGCCCGCCGTGATTTTCGACAACGTTGTCGATGCAGCGGTAAATGGGCTCAGCGCGCAAGGCACGTTACAGGCGGAGTCGTTGCTGCTATTCAACGACACGCGCGAAGTCTTGATGACGGCATCACGTGTCCTGACCCCGGCAGCGGTTTTTCTTAAACTTGAGGGGTTAGCCAACGAGGGAATTACCATAGATGGTGGCGTGCTTTCAAAAGCGAGCAAACCATTAGCCTACAGTCGGGGTGCTACAGAAAGGGCCGTGAAGCTACGTGTCTAAAGTGAAGCATATCGGACATAGAACATTTTGAGAGGAGTCATGGGCAAACTATGAAGAGCAGTCTTTGCCGTAAAAGCATTCCGATCATCTTAGTAATGCTGTTAGCCGTATTCTCAATCGGCAATCTAGTTGTCCATTTTGCGTCGGCGCAACAACAGGACCCGCTAACCGGCAACTGGGTTGTGCGAAATCCAAATGCTGACGGAACTTCTCGCAACACATACCTCAACTTGAAGCAGGATGGTACGAAGATCACTGGGTCCATCCGCGTGACTCAGTTCTACTACCTAATAACAGAGAACACGGGTGGTCCTGAAGCCTTTACCATTACAGCCACTATGAAAGATGGAAAGACCGACCGGAGTGTGCAGTATGAAGGGAAGTTGGTTGGAGATGAACTGCACCTCTCGACACGTCGCCGCCCGACTGACAAGCCTACGGAGCTTGTGGCCCAACGTGCACCGGCTGGCGAAGGGGCGCTCCCTGCGCGTATTGCTCCACCGCCTCTTCACAAGGTGAAGGACAATGGACTCGCGCGGACTCCGCCCATGGGTTGGAACAGTTGGAACAAGTTTGCGGGCAGAGTTGACGACGCGACTGTCCGTAGCATTGCCGATGCGATGGCCAGCAACGGCATGAAGGAGGCCGGTTATCGCTATATCAACATCGACGACACGTGGGAAGCAGGCCGCGACGCACAAGGAAATATTCAAACCAACAAGAAATTTCCTGACATGAAGGCGCTCGCGGACTACGTGCACAGTAAAGGATTGAAACTCGGCATTTATTCTTCGCCGGGACCGAACACCTGCGCGGGATATGAAGGCAGCTACGGCCATGAAGAACAAGACGCGAAGACTTATGCGGCATGGGGAATTGACTATCTGAAGTATGACTGGTGCGGCGCGCGCACACTCTACACTGATGAGGAGATGCCGGCCATTTATCAGAAAATGGGTGATGCCCTTCTGGCTAGTGGGCGTCCCATCGTTTACAGCCTTTGTCAGTATGGGCGTTTGGACGTTTGGAAGTGGGGAGCCGATGTCGGCGGAAATCTCTGGCGCACGACAGGCGATATTCGCGATAGTTGGGATTCAATGACTCGCATTGGGTTTGGCCAGAATGACCTCGCACAGTGGGCGCAACCGGGTCATTGGAATGATCCTGACATGCTCGAGATCGGAAATGGCGGTATGAGCGATACGGAATACAAAACTCACATGAGTCTCTGGGCGATCCTGGCGGCGCCGCTGTTAGCAGGAAACGACTTGCGCACCATGAGTCCCGGGATACATCAGATTCTCACAAACCGCGAAGTAATTGCACTGAATCAGGACAAGGAGGGAAAGCAGGGCAAACAGATCTGGAAGTCGGGCGATCAGGAGATCTGGACGAGACCGCTTTCTGATGGCGCGACGGCTGTGGCTTTTTTCAATCGCGGGAAGGACGAGGCGAAGATTAGCGTCAAGTGGGTTGACTTGGGCGTCGTTAAGAAAAAAGCCGCGAGAGATCTTTGGCTATCGCAGGATGTTGACGCGCAAGGCCCTGAATACTCCACCACAGTCCCAGGTCACGGTGTGGTGATGTTGCGCGTGAAGTGACTGCGAACGAAGAGACAGATTCCTTTTGCTAACTCACAAACTTGGCGTTTCCACCGGCTCGGACAATTCCTGCTGCCGTTCGTGTTTCAGACAATATGGAGTCCAGGGAATCGCCTCGAGTCGCTTCTCCTCGATTGGCCCGCCGTCCACGATGCATTTGCCGAAGGTGCCATCTTCGATGCGCTGAAGCGCGTCTCTCACTTGCTTCAGTTCCGCCCAATAGGTGTCCGCTTCTTCGAGTTGCTCTTCTGTTAGCACGTCGTCGACGCTTTCATCTCCTCGATCGCGGACGGAGTCGACGACCCCTTCACGTGCGCTTGTCTCGGCTCGTTTTATTCGTGTCAACAATTCCTGCTCCTCTGCGAGCAGTCGTTGCCTGAAGTGTTCCGTGTTCATACTTGCCTCCCTATGCCGGCCAAGTCTGCAGTTTGTAAATTTAATGAAAGAATCATATGTTAAAGGACCAGTTAATCCTATGCGAATTGGTCATCTCGCTCAGGCTCGTTCAGTTTTACCGGCACTCCGAATTGGGTTTTCAAATCTTCTTCAAAATCCGCGTAACTTTGGACGCACAAACAAGTTATATAGATAGTTGATGGGGTTGTGCTGCTGCGAGTGGACTAGATATCGCAGGTGCTATCTGGGCGGAAGGATCCGTGTGGGCATCCAGGAATCTGGTGCCCTGTTAATGCTTTAGCGGCTCTATGTCCTCGGTCACTGCGCTTCGGCCTATTACTCTGAACCTTTCAGCGTTAAACTGCGTATGCTCCGAAGCAAACTTAGTAATGTCGTCAACGGCACTTTTTCGCTACGATATGGCATTACAACGCAAGACCGCACGCGGCAGTTTCGTTAACATGAAGATCAAAATCGTTTGGGTGCAATCATGCGACGCCCTTACGCAAGGGAGCATTCTATGAAATATAGCAAACTGATCTTGAAGAACATTCTGCGCAATAAGCGGCGTACGCTGCTTACGATCTCCAGTCTTGTTGTCTCGTTGTTCCTGATCATTACGCTGGCAACGATCTTGACTGAGTTCTCACGTGGTAGTGAACGATCGAATCCTCTGCGCCTAATCTCGCGTCATGCCGTCTCGTTAGCCTTCACACTACCTGTCGCTCAACAGCAGCGCATTGCCACGGTGCCTGGAGTTAAGGCCGTGATTCCATTTAGCTGGTTCGGTGGCATTTATAAGGACGAGAAGAATTTCTTCGCCAACTTCGCTGTCGACGCCAGCAGACTTCGAGAAGTGATGACGGAGCTAAAAATGTCAGATCCCGAATGGCAGGCGTTCATCAATGACAGGCAGGGGGCAATCGTCGGACAAAAGTTGGTGAAGTTGTATGGTTTCACTAGCGGACAAAGGGTAACGTTGAGAAGCCCCATCTATGACAGAAGCGTGGAATTCATCGTGCGCGGCGTTTATACAGGGGGCGATGAAAAGACGCTCTTCTTTCATCACGACTACATAAACGAGTTGGTACCAGCGTGGGCCAAGGATCGGGTGAGCACATTCAGCATTCTGGCGAATTCCGCGGAAGACGTGCCACGGATCGCACAGGCGATCGATTCGATCTTTATCAACACCGATGCGCCAACAAAAACCGAGAGTGAACGCGACTTTGCAATCAGCTTTGAGACTATGATGGGCGGGGTCAAACAATTCATGTACGGCATCATGGGCGCGATTTCTTTTTCGCTTCTGTTGATTATGGGTAACACGATGGCGATGACAGTGCGCGAGCGAACCCGGGAAGTCGGGATGCTCAAGGCACTCGGTTTCCAACGCGGTACGATTGCCGGACTCTTCGTTGGTGAGGCACTCCTGGTGACTACGCTCGGGGCGTTGATTGGCATTGGCGGAGCGATGCTTCTCTTCAAGTCAGTAGACTTCAGTCTAATTATTCCGAACTTTCAGTCGTTTGTGCCAACCGCCCAGACTCTTATGGTCGCTTTCGTCGTATCGATTTTCGTTGGCTTAGTCAGCGTAGTCTACTCGGCCTATCGGGTCTCTGGGATGACTATTGCCGAGGCGTTACGTAGCACGGAATAACTTGCGGGGCCCATAGCCTGAACGTTGAACTCTAACCACTAAACCTTATTCAGTGTGGAATAAATGGCGCTACCTCTAAAATACAACCTCCGCAATATTACTGTGCGCAAGTCGAGCACGTTGGCGACCGCGTTTACGATTGGTTTAACCGTCGGCGTTTACCTGATGGTGATGGCACTGGCGCATGGAATTGATCTCACACTTGCCAGTAGCGGCGAGCCAAATAACCTGATCGTGTTGCGAGAAGGAAGTACGGCCGAGTTGAACAGCACCGTAACGCGCGACAATCTCAACAACCTGATCTATCTCGATGGGGTTGAGCGCGAAGGCGATCAGCCTCTTGCCGCGCCCGAAACCTTGACCCTCATCTATAAGGCGCGCAAGGGTATGAGTCAGGGATCGAATGTCACCATTCGTGGGATCGGTCCGATGTCGGGCAAATTACGGTCAGGGTTCAAGACTGTGGCAGGCCGGATGTTCCAACCAGGGTTGACTGAAGCGGTCGTGTCCAAGCGTATCTCGGAACGCTTTCAAGGTTTGGATTTGGGAGATAAATTCCGCATTCAAGCTACTGACTATACGGTGGTGGGTTTGTTTGAAGCTGGTGGCAAGGCCTTTGAGTCGGAGATCTGGGTCGATGGGAACTCATTGGCAAGCGCTACGAAACGAGATTCCTACTCGTCAGTACTATTGCGCGTGAAAGATCCAACGGTAATGGCATCGCTAGCCAAGCGAATCACCGACGATCAGCAACTCCACTTAAAAGCAGTGGCGGAACGAACTTTTTATGAGGATCAGCAAGGCTCGGCTTCCGGTGTCCTAAAAGGCCTCGCAGTCTTTATTGCTTTCATCATGGCAGTGGGCGCCGGCTTTGCGGGAATGAATACAATGTATGCCGCGGTCGCCAGACGAACCAAAGAGATCGGGACACTACGCGTGTTAGGATTTAGACGGCGCAGCATTCTGGTCGCTTTCGTTTTGGAGTCGGTGGCCATAGCGATCCTCGGCGTTGGAATCGGCATTTTGCTCGCCCTGCCGTTGAACTTTGTTTCCACGGGCACAGCGAACTTCTCGAACTTTAGTGAAATCGCCTTTAATTTTCGTGTGACTCCTGACTTGATGCTCTCGGCTTTGATTTTCGGCGCGGGGATAGGCTTTCTCGGATCCCTACTGCCCTCCATTCGCGCCTCGAGATTCAAGATTGTTGATGCTCTCCGCTCCTCATAGAACGATTGCTACGAACAACAGCGGAAGTTCGACATTCTACAGACCATGAGTGAAAGATTATCGGAATGGCCATAAACCCCAAGACCTCGGAAGAACAGGACAATCTTAATGAGCGCCTCAGGAGCCTGAAGATAGATCGCAATCCTGCGCCTGCGCCTTCCGCACAGAACCGCTTGCCGAAGATGTTACTGCTCGGGTTGGCCGTGCTGGTCGCTCTTGTGGCAATGGGTTACTTCTATTTCTTTTCCGCGCCCAAAGCAATTTCCGTCGCCGAGGTTAAACTCGAAAACAGCGGTGGTTCGTCGAGTGACACCGTTCTCTCCGCCTCGGGATATGTAGTAGCACATCACAAAATCGCAGTTGGTGCCAAAGTGATGGGACGCGTCGCTTGGATCGGAGTAGAAAAGGGCGACACGGTCCAGCAGGGCCAGGTTCTTGTTCGTCTCGAAGATAACGATTTCCGTGCTCAATCGAATCAGGCGCGAGCGAATTTAGCTGCAGCGCAGGCACGACTTGATCAATTGCGCACTGGTTCGCGGCCTCAGGAAAAGTTGAAGGACCGGGCAGGTGTCTTGCAGGCAGAAGCTACACTGCGAAACGCCGAAGCAGACTATGATCGCAGTGAGAAGCTTTACCGGGCAGGAGTGTCATCCAAAGCCGAACTGGACCGCGCTCTTGCTCAGCGTGATACCGCGCGCGCTTTAGTCGAGGCTGCCCGTCAATCCAGTTCCATGACCGACGTAGGACCACGACCTGAAGAAATTCGCGCGGCCGAGGCGCAGGTTAGGCAGATGAAAGCTGCCCTCGACTACAGTGATACTCAACTTGCGGCCACGGAGATTAAGGCTCCCGTTTCAGGGACCGTACTGCAGAGAATTGTAGAGCGTGGTGAGATGGTGAGTCCTTCGTCTTTCGGTGGTGATTCGGGCGCTCGTACGTCAGTGGTGGCGCTCGCCGACCTCACCGATTTGCAGATCGAGTTGGATATCAGTCAGGCAGATTTTGCGCGCCTGGAGATGGGCCAGCGAGCAGAGATCATCCCCGAAGCTTTTTCCAACTTGAAGTACACGGGTTTCATTGCTGAGATAGCTCCTGAGGCAAACCGCGCGAAGGCCACGGTGCAAGTGAAGGTCAAGGTAGAGAATCCGGACGCGCAGTTACGTCCGGAGATGAACGCGCGAGTCAATTTCCTCGGTAACGCCAAGCCGAGCACGGTCCAGTCTGCCCCTCGAGTGCTTGTTCCAAAAGCTGGAGTAGTGCGCAAAGACGGAAGCGACTTTGTTTTTGTTATCAAAGGCAACAAGGTGGAGCAACGATCGATAAGGCTAGGGAACGAGTCGGGAGAGTTTTACTACGTCTTGGAGGGACTGAGCGGTGGTGAGTCGATAGCTACTGCTGGCATGGATAAACTGCGTGATGGGGATCGGGTGAAAATCGGTCAGTAGTCCGTCGTCAGTAGTCCGTGGTGTTGTACTTTGTGCTTAGAACTTTGTGCTTTGTTCGTGTGGCCCGGATTCTCTTTATATTGAAAAGCACAACTACTAAGCACAAAGTACCAAGAACAAAGTACAGCATTCACACGACTGACCAGCAACTAATTCAACGAGGTTAAGAAATTATGGCAATGGTGCAAGTTCGCAATGTAAGCAAACGTTTTGCGCGTGACGGGTTTGAGGTGGTCGCGCTCGATCATGTCAACCTCGATATTCAACAGGGAGACTTTCTGGCGTTAATGGGACCAAGCGGCTCCGGGAAATCTACGCTGCTAAATCTGCTTGCCGGAATAGACCGTTGCACCGAAGGTGAAGTGGATGTGTTGGGAACCGATCTCGCCAAACTGAGCGAAAGCCAGCTTGCAGGTTGGCGAAATAGCCACATCGGTTACATCTTTCAAACCTTCAATCTTGTGCCGGTGCTAACGGCTTTTGAGAATGTCGAGTTACCGTTGCTCTTAACGAAGTTGTCGAGAGCGGAGCGGCGCAAGAATGTGAACACCGCTTTGGAGTTAGTCGGACTCACCGAACGCAGCCACCATCAGCCACGCCAGTTATCAGGAGGACAGGAACAACGTGTGGCGATCGCCCGTGCGATTGTGACTGATCCTGACTTGCTCCTCGCCGACGAACCAACCGGTAATCTGGATGCGCGTTCAGGCGAAGAGATTCTTAACATCCTGGCCACGCTCAATCGAGAATTGAAAAAGACGATCATCATGGTTACCCACGATCCGCATGCTGCCGCTTATGCCACTCATGAGCGCCATCTGGAGAAGGGAGTCTTGCTTGACGGTGCTTCAGCTGCAGCAGATTGAAGGGCCGCGCCCGGCCCTGTCCAGGAGAACTGGCGTCTTTGATCAACGAGCAGTGAGATATGAAGTTCGCCTTCTTCGAGGACTTCTCGCTCATCTATTCTCGGTCGTCTTACAATCAACTCCAACACACCTCCATCCTTAGGTGACTCGCGAATCTCGTCTAACGTCTCCTCAAGCTCGTCCATCGTCAAGTGTTTCATCGGGGGGTTCACCATCCACAGGAATTGCTACTGCTGACTTCCGAAGGTGTGAAGAAAAGGAACGGGGTCACTCATGCCGCGGTCTCATGAGGTCAGTACCACCGTGCGGTAAAGACTGTGTGAAAACGCGGATACCACCGGCTTCAGCTGGTGGTACTTCAGCTTTAACCTTGGGTACTGCGGTCTAGTAATCTTTTGGATACCATCGACTTTAGTCGCGTGGAGTTTCAGTTTCGACCTTCTAGACGGTGCAAAGTTAGGTAGAAACTGAACCTCCACGCGACTAAAGTCGATGGTATCTAACAATCTCTGCTATTTTTGCTCTAGGTTGACGCTGAAATACCACCGGCTAAAGCCCCGGTGGTATTTGCGTTTTCACACAGTCTCGGTAGCGGGTGGGTCCTACTCGCAATTGACAGTGTGCAGAGGACGAATTTAAAAAAGTTGCAGAGCGACCCGCTACCGCGATGTGGTACTGACCTCATAGGACTGCGGCATGAGTGACTGCGAGTGAGACCCACTCGCTACACACGGTGGTACTGACCTCGTGGGACCGCAGCATGAGTGACTGCGAGTGAGACCCACTCGCTACCGCACGCAGGTACGATCGCTCAACCTACGGTATCGGTGCTTCGATCCTGATGCTTGGGTCGTACTACTTCGTTCGGATAATTGATCGCATAGACGAGCGCCAGTGCTCCTCCCCAGGAGTGACCGACGACAATCGGGCGCTCGACACCGAGTTGCCTGAGCGCGTCGTGAAGCAAACGCGCCTGAACTTCGACGGTGGC
>WNFR01003074.1_pt1 | contig 26205 bp, 25 predicted proteins | sample 5400221 | NCBI WGS metagenome assembly WNFR01 (sample SAMN13153357, study PRJNA577476) | soil metagenome | isolation source: 40 cm soil under Madrone tree | place: USA:California | collected 2016-06-14
GGCCCTGGCCGTCCATCTCCACCTGCTGGCCCCAGTAGTTCACTCGATCCAGAAATTTCTTCTTCGTTGGATTGAAGGTGGAGAGCCCTGCCAGCTTCTGCTCGATCCTCTCCCACTCCTCGAAGGGATAAACTTGTGCAACCTTGCCATCCAGGCTCGTGATGTAAAATTGCTGGCCATACTTCTCGTCGATCACACGCTTGAATTCCGCGGGGACCTTCAGCCGTCCTTTTTCGTCCACGCGAGTTGGGTGATTGCCGCGAAACATGGTTTCTCAATTTGTATAGGGGCGGCCCTCCGGGCCCGCCCAGGCGCCGCGAAGCGGCGATAGCGAAGGCAAAAAACGTGACGAGTTGGGCTGTTTCGTTTTCATTCGGGCCATTTTTGGGGATATCAGCTATGAAATCCACCGGCGCTCCGATTTTTGTTCACTGCCACCCACGATCTCTACTGCTGTGCCACTTTCTACCACTTTTGTCCACATCTTACGCCTAACTGCTTTAGTGTCAACAGGAAAGTTTTAGGTCATATGAGGGTAAGTAGGCTAAATCTGAAAAGCCCAACAAATTGCGGATAACTGATTCGGATACCCCAAGGTATGGTGTTTTGAGCTTTGGTTCGGGTGGCTGTAAGCCCAATAAGGAGAGTTGCTGAGGCTGTGGAAATCAACAAAGGTTGTGAGCTATCGTAGAGCTGAGGACAGTACAGTCAGCTCGGCCAGATTCCGCCCTCAAACGATTCTGAAGAATAGGTTCAATCGCGCATGGGAAAACGAGGGAACAAAAAACCCGTGCTCTTGATGTGCTGCTGGAATTGATCTTCAAATTGAGCTGCCAGAATGGTTTCTTCTCTCCTGGCTTTTATTACGTAATTGCATAACAAGATCGCGAACGCCAGTACTCCGCGCCACTCGCCCAATAGCAGAGCGCTCCCTGCAACGCCGAGCAGCACTCCTGAATAAATTGGGTGGCGCATGTAGGCATAAGGGCCGCTGCGGATCAACTGATGATCCACTTTGAGCACCACCTTGTCACTCCAGTACTGACCCACGTGCAGGCGCGCCCATATGGCAATGGCAAGCCCTGTCATCGCGAAGCTGAAAGCGGTGTATGAAACTAGGCGAGATTCAAAAACAAACCGGTGGCCGAGAATCCCGATGGAGGTTCGTTGCGAAAAGAGAAGCCCAAAAGTGAGTGCCAGAATCCCTAAGCGCGTCAGCCGGTAATACGGGGCTTCTTGCGTCTGCGCTGCCTTTCCCTTCAAGCCAGCGGCCACCCAGTAAATTCCAAACGCGGCCCAGATGTAGCCAAGCAGCCTGAGCAGTTGCGCGGCGGTCATGAACGATTAGCGGGTTCCACCAGGACCGCGGTACCGTAGGCGAGCACTTCCGTCACTCCCTGCATAATCTCGGTTGCGTCGTAACGCGCGCCCACGACTGCATTCCCGCCCAGTTCAGCTGCGTGCCGCAGCATCAGGTCGAATGCCTCAGCTCGGGTCTTCTCGCAAAGCTGAGTGAGCAAAGTGATATTGCCTCCGAGAATGGTTTGCAGGCTCGCACCGATCGTTCCAAGAATCGACCGCGAGCGCACCACAATCCCACGCACCACGCCCAGAGTGCGCACTACGCGAAATCCGTCGAGCTCGAATTGGGTAGTCACCATAGTATGTGCAACCACCTGTCCTGGAGCCGAGTAGCCCATCGCCATATTAAGAAACTCCTTTGCGGAGATGAAAGATTCGCATTCAATGTACACCAAGCGGCAACCGGGCGAACGCACCCGGATGCGGCACGACGGATATAATCCGGTGACGGGGAATCAACTATAGTCGGGACCTTTCATCCGCTGCGCTGGACGGCCATCGCCGCAATAATCTTCTCAATTGGCTTGGCCGCCGCTTTCGTTTTCTTAAAGTCTGCAGGGCACCATGAGACCGCTCGCAGCGTTCTCAGAATTCTGCGTTACGTCTTGGCTGCTGAGATCCTGCTGCTCGCAGCCTTTGCTCTGATCGGCTTTCTCTACGAACGTCGCGCGATCCAGCGCGACGCTCAGCTCTATCATGCGCCGGGGAGGTTGGTTGACATCGGCGGCTACCGGCTTCATCTCAGTTGTGCAGGCACCGGCGGCCCAGCAGTCGTTCTTGAATACGGACACCAGGGCTCATATTTCGACTGGTCTCTTGTGCAACCCGAGATCGCCCGCTTCACGCGCGTCTGCTACTACGATCGCGCCGGATACGGCTGGAGCGACCCCGGTCCTCGCCCGCGTACTCCCAGCGTGATGTCTGAAGAGTTGCACTCGTTATTGCATGCTGCCGGAGAAAACCCGCCATACATTCTGGTGGCACATTCGTACGGCAGCGTCAACGCGGAGATGTTCGCGCACAAGTTTCCGGATGAAGTTTCGGGTGTGGTGCTCGTTGACGGCGTACACACGTTCGGCAATCCGAAATTTCAAATGGCGGATCGGCTACAGCTTCGAACTATGCAATACCTGATTCCGTTCGGGCTCCCGCGTTGGCGGCAATGGTGCGGCGGCACGGGACCACAAGAACTGCGCCGAGAAAGGCAGGCTGTTACTTGCCGTCCGGGTCTATACGGCGCCTTCTACCGGGAGCGCGCCGCGTTCCCGGAGAGCTTCGCGGAACTACGCGCCATAACCGATCTGGGATCCATACCGTTGATCGTAATTGCACGCGATCCGAAAATTAGAGGCGATCATTCGGGTGATGATCCTGATTGGGAGCGGGTCCAGCAGGAGAAATTGAAGATGTCGAAGAATTCGGAATTAGTAGTGGCGACCGGAAGCGGTCACGATGTCCCTCAAGTAAGACCGGACCTAATTATTGCCGCTGTAAAAAAACTAGCGACTCAAGCCTCGGGCACCGGCGGACATCCCGGAAATTCCGTGAGGTAAGTGCTCCCGATATAACCGAGATACTTAATTCCAATTTCGCTGGTGAAGAAACCGTCCGCGGTCATGTTCCGGAGGAATGAGAAGAACTCGACGCCAGGGCCGAGAGCAGGTTGCGCGATCACGTTCTTGCGATAGGCAATCAGGTCGAGAATTTCTTTCTGCTGATCAGTCGAGCAATCGAGGAAAGGCTTGCCGTGGCGATCTGTGCAGGTGTTATCCAGCCACATGAAGCCACCACCCAGGATCGCCTGATACTCCTTGTTTTCACTGGTAAGCAGATCGATAAATTCCGGCGCTCCAGCCTCGATTGCGCCACCAGAATCCGAATCAGCGGGAATTATGGTTTGGCAAAGTGTCTGCAGAGTTTTGTAATCGTGGGCCGGGAAAAATTTCGGCGCATAGGCCTTTGCCGGAGTAGCGGCTTTTTCCGCGGCGATCATGTGGTGCGCGTATTCCGCTGCCTGCGCGGGGATGACGCGAAGCACTGAAGTCGCAGCAGCGCCCATCGCCAGAGACTTGAGAACATTGCGCCGCGAAATCCCTGAGCTCATAGGCTTCCCTTCCTTGCCTGGTCCAGTAAATATTCCGAGGCCCGCCACGACAGCGCCATGATGGTCAGCGTCGGATTCTTGTCCGGATTAGTCACGAACGAAGCTGCATCCGTAACAAAAACATTCTTCACATCGTGCGCCTGGCAGTACCCATTCAGAGCGGATGTCTTTGGATTATTTCCCATGCGCACGACGCCCAGTTCGTGAATGATCACGCCACCATCCTGAATTCCATATGGATTGGGCCCATCTGGCGTCACTCGCGCATAGTAAGTTCCGCCCACGGACTCCACAATTTCGCGGAAAGTCTGTTGCATATCGCGCGCCATCTTGATTTCGTTGTCGCTCCACTGCCAATGGAAACGAAGCACCGGGATTCCCCATTCGTCAATCGCGACCGGGTCGATTTCGCAATAGCTCTGCTCGTTAGGAATCATTTCGCCGCGACCTGCGAAGCCGATATAGGTCCCATACATGCTTCGGCATTTCTGCTTGAGTCCCGTGCCATAGCCTTCGAATTGTTCGCAGAGTTCGTAAAACTCACCGACGCCCGGCATGTTGCGTCCGCCGCCGAATTCAATGTGGTATCCGCGGAGGAAGTCGTTCTTGCGATCAAATTTCCACCACGGCATGTACATGTGCATTCCACCTACGCCGTCGTGGTTGTGCGCTGGCATCTTCGTCAGCTGCGGGAAAAAGCCTCCTCCAGAACTTCCAACACTGTCAGTCAAATAGCGGCCGATTACGCCAGAGGAATTTGCCAGCCCATCCGGAAACATTGAAGACTTGGAATTCAACAGCAATCGCGCTGATTCGCAGGCGCTCGCGCCCACGACAAAAGCCTTCGCGTGGACCTGCTTTTCCGCTCTCGTCGGCTTATCGATGTACGAGACGGCCTCGGCTTTCCCATCTTTACCGACGATGATCTCGCGCGCCATCGCATTCGTGATTAGGGTGAAGCGCCCCGTCTTCTCCGCCGACGGAAGCATTACTTGGCTGGAACTGAAATTCGAAGCACTGACACATCCGCGTCCGCACTGCGCACAGTAGTGACAGGGAGGCCGTCCGTTGTGGGCTTGCGTGATAACTGCAAGCCGCGAGGGAATGCAGGTGATATTCAGCTTGTCGCAGGCCTTCTTGACAATTGTTTCTGTGCACCGCGGCTTCGGCGGTGGCATGAAAACACCGTCGGGAGCGCTGGAGACGTTTTCTTTGGTGCCGAAAACGCCGATGTAGGACTCAACTTTGTCGTAATACGGTGCAACGTCCTCGTATGTAATTGGCCAGTCATCGCCCATGCCATCCGTCGAGCGCGACTTGAAATCTACCGGCGCAAAACGCAGCGCAATTCTTCCCCAGTGATTGGTGCGGCCACCAACAATTCGCGATCGAAACCAGCGGAAGCGCGATCCCGACGCAACCGTGTATGGCTCGCCATCAATTTCCCAGGAGCCGTTGGGCGCAAGAAACTCGCTGAAGTTATCGGTGGCCTTGCCGCCTACTCCCGCACCGCGATGTGGAAGCTGATAAGGCCAAACGTGTTCTTTGAAATCTTTTTCTGGATTTAGGGCCGGACCAGCCTCGAGCATGACGACATTGAGGCCCCCTTCGGTGAGAATCTTGGCGGCGGTTCCGCCGGCAGCGCCGGAGCCGATGATGCATACGTCATAAACTTTGGGAGAGCGAGTAACCTGAGCCATGTGTCTCCGTATTTCCTCGTGTATCTCTGTGCTCACTGTGCTTAAACGATCTTGAACCACAGAGGGCACAGGGATACACAGAGGAAACCTCTAAAAACGCAGTTTCTCCAAATATTCGTAACTTATTTGAGCGCTGTCGAACGGCAATTTTGGGTCATCATGCTCGACGAAGTAGTGCTTGATTCCCGCAACATCAGCTTTAGCGAAGATGCCTTTCCAATCTATTACTCCCTTGCCAACTTCAGTCATGTTGCCGTCTTTATCAAAGTCCTTCACGTGCACGAGTGGAAAGCGGCCGGGATATTTCTCAAAGTACTTCAACGGATCGGCGCCCGCTTTGTGTACCCAACCGATGTCCATTTCCATCACAACCACTTTCGGATCGCTTTCGGCGAGCAGAATATCGTAGGGTAGCTTGCCGTCTACCGGCTTAAACTCCTCCACATGATTGTGGTAGCCGAGCTGAATTCCCGACTTCGCGCTTTCTTTTCCAAAACGGTTGAACGTTTCCGCGGCGCGTTTCCAGCCGTCAGCTGTTTTCGTCAACTCCCGGTCAATAGACGGATTTACGATGTATTTATGGCCTAGAATCGCAGAAACATCGAGCACCTTCTTCCAGGTTTCCTCCTCAAAAACAGAGTATGGAACGTGGCAGGAAGGAGCGGAGAGGCCGTCCGAGTCCAGAATCTCGCGTGCGCGCTTCGGCGGCGGCTTCAGATTAGAAACATCGGCAAAGTATTTTGCGAATTCGACTTCTTTGTAGCCAATTTTGGCCACGCGCGCCAGCGTGCCCTCAAAATCTTTCTGCAACGCATCGCGCACGGTGTAGAGTTCGAGACCAACTTTCTCGATCCTGTGCTGCCGCGCGGCCCAACTGAAGCGGCTCATCAGCGCAGCGGCGCTGACACTCCCAATAAATGTTCTGCGATCCATAATTCCTCCGCGGAAAATTATTTTGTGGAGCGACGGGCGTCCTCGCCCGTCAAATCAGATTACGTTTGCTCGGATAGCAGTTCCTCGCGCACATTCTTCAATACATACAATGCGCGCTCGACGCCGACCTCTCCCGATAAGATCGGGTCTTCGTTCTCGACGCTAAAAATACCCTCGTAGCCGACGTCCATGTAGGCGCGCATGATGTCCTTCCATGCATCCGCGCCGTGTCCGTAGCCAACCGCGCGGAATGCATCCGACGCCGTCTTCAGGTCCTGCTTTTCAAAAATGAAATTCAGCACGCCGTACTTTCCAACTTTGTCCGGGAAGAGCACCGTATCTTTCATGTGCGCGTGGAAGATCGCTCCTTGCTTGCCGAGCATATGAATAACTTCGACCGCATTGCATCCTTGCCAAAACAGGTGGCTCAAGTCGTTATTGGCCCCAATCTCTTCGCCGACGGCGTCACGCAGCTTGAGCAACGTGAGGGGGTTGTACACCATAAAGTTCGGGTGCATTTCGAGCGCAATTCTCCGTACTCCATGAGAGCGCGCAAACTTCGCCGCCTCCTTCCAGTAGGGAACAACTCGTTCCTTCCACTGCCAATCTTGCGCAGCCGCATATTCCGGAGGCCAGCGGTAAGTTATCCAGTTCGGGTTTTTGTCGGTGGGGTTCGCGCCTGGACATCCCGAGAACCCAACAATCACTTTCACATCAAGCTTCTCCGCCAGCAACACCGTGTTACGGAAAGTCTCAGCGTCGCGCTCGGCGATCTCGCGGTTGGGGTGCACCGGATTGCCGTGACAGCTCAAGGTTGCGATCTGAATATTGTGATCATCAAATTTCTTTCGCCAGGCGCGCAACTTGGCGGGATCCGCCAGCAAATCCGGCATAGGGCAATGCTTGTTGTTGGGATATCCGCCGGTACCGATCTCCGCAGCTTCAACGCCCATGCTGGCATATTTATCCACGAGTTGATCGGTCGTGAGATCAGGGAACGCCGGATCGAATACACCAATCGGAATTTTCCGGCGCGAACCGGACGCGACGGCCGGTGTCCCTTCGGTCTGAGGAGCAGCCGCCGAAAGCGTGTGCGGCACGGCCATGGCTCCCGCGAGAACACCTCCGGTAGCACTCAAAAAATTCCTGCGGGCAGGAGAGAGAGGATCAGAATTATTTCCCATGAAGTTCCTCAACGTGGAGTTCCAAGCTCGAACATTATACGCACGGCGGGAACGACTCAGCCATAAGGCGAGCAATAATACGCAGGAAACTTTTCAGCAGTGCTGACCTCAAGCACAAAAACCAAAGCCGCCTCATCGGGCGGCTTGGTTTCGTGGGTTGAACTCCTCAAGTTGTCAGGCCGGAGGTGGCCACTTCTTATGAGGACGTTGGAATTATTCTTAATCGCGCGTCGGAATAGCGCAATAACGCAAAAATACTAGAATCCAGAATCAGCTTTTATGCCTTGTGTTTCAGTAACTTGGTAGGTTTTTCCCGCCGCTAAATCCTTAAATTCCTCGGTACGACCGCTTGGCCAGTCAACAACCAGCCGTTCGATTCTGTCGCGCTTTCCCAGTCCAAAGGTCAGAGGCAACTCCGATTGCGACAAGTAACTCGATCCACTCTTCACCATCCGCGTCTGCTCGACTCCGCCTGAGAAGATGTTTACCCGCGCGCCAATGCCGTCGCGATTCGACTTCGTGCCCACGAGGCGCACACGAATGCTTCGGTTTCCGGCAGTCTGATCGGCGCGAAACAAATAGGCGGCTCCGTTATTCGTCGTCATGAGGACGTCGACATCGCCATCGCGATCGAAGTCTCCGACTGCTAACCCACGCCCCACTTTTGGAAGGCTGAACCCACCGCCAGCCTCTTGGCCCACTTCGTGGAAATTGCCCTTCCCATTGTTCAAGAACAACTGCGGCGCTTGCGCGTAACCGACATTCCGCACATTGCGGACTGTGTCGTCAATATGGCCATTGACGGCGATCAGATCAAGAGAACCATCGAGATCGCAATCGGCAAATACGCAGCCGAAGCCAAGCGTTGTTTTGGATGGAAGTCCAACGCCGCTCTGTACCGCGACGTCCATCAGGTTGCCATTGGCCTCGGCGCGGTAGAGGCCAATCATCTCGTTGTCGAAATTTGTGATTGCGATTCCCGGGCGACCGGAGTTATCGAAATCGCCGACATCAACTCCCATGCCGGCGCGTGCCTTGCCTTCCGCGCTGAAGGCGATGCCTGCTTCCACCGCAACATCTTTGAATGTTCCATTCCGCTGATTGCGATACAACTTGTTGGGTTGGGTGTCATTGGCGACCAGCAAATCCGGCCAGCCATCGTTGTCATAATCCAGCATCGCCACGCCCAGCGATTTCGAACTGCTGTCGAAGATTCCGCTCTGTGCAGTCACGTCCTCAAACGTGCCGTTGCCCCGATTGTGAAAAAGCCAGCACGTCTGCCCGACATATGCCTCTGGAGTGCAATACGATTTGTGCTTGCCATCGAGGCTGCAGAACACATCGCGCTCAGCCGACCACTTCACGTAATTACAAATAAACAGATCAAGCAACCCGTCGCGGTCATAATCGAACCAGAGCGCGGAGGTGCTAAAGGCCTGTCGCTTCCCCAGCCCGCCGGCGTTCGTCACGTCAACGAACGTTCCTTTGCCTGTGTTCTTGAACAGCCGGTTCTGCCCGACGCAGGTGATGAGGATGTCCGGAAATCCGTCATTGTTGTAATCGCCAACTGCCACACCCATCCCGTACATCTCGACGTCCAACCCCGCGGCGCGAGTGACATCCGTGAAAGTTCCGTTGCGATTGTTGCGATAGAGCTTGATAGTCGAGCGCTGGCGAGTGTGGCCGGCCCAATCCATGCTGTTGACCAGCAGAATATCCTGCCATCCATCAGCGTCGTAATCCAGGAAGGCGCAGCCGGAGCCGAGTGTTTCGGGCAGCAACTTGCCTCCGTAGGCGCCATTGTTGTGCTTGAAGTGAATTCCGGCAGCGCTGGTCACATCGGTGAAATGGAAGCCTAACGGCGACTGTGGCGCGCCCCAAACGAGTAGAGGCCTCACCGACGGTCTCGCCCTTCACGATGCGCCGAATCGCCGAGCCCAATTCCAGGTCCATGGCGTTTTTTAGGACATATCCGCGGGCGCCCGCGTCGAGCGCCTGACGCACCCATGTATCTTCGGTGTGCATGCTCAGCATTAGTACGAGGGTCTCGGGAGCAAATTGCAGAATTTTGCGCGTCGCTTGCAGCCCATTAATTCCGGGCAGGGCGCAATCCATGATCACAACTTGAGGCTTGAGAGAACGCGCAATTTTCACTGCTTCCTCGCCGTCGCTGGCCTCCCCCACAACATTGATGTCCGGCTCATCTTCAAGCATGCGCCGGAAGCCGCGTCGCACCAGGCTGTGGTCGTCGACCAGAAGCACCGAGATTTTTTGATCAGCCATGCGCCTCCGTTATTTGTCTCGGGATACTCATGCGAACCAGGGTGCCTCCTGCAGTAGGACGCTCGAAGCCAATGCTCCCACCCAACAACTCAGCGCGTTCCCGCATTGCAACTAAGCCAATTCCCTGTCGCGTGCGTACTGCGGGAAAACCAGAACCGTGATCTTCCACCTGCAGTTCCAGCCGATCAGGCGAAAATTGCAGCCGCACCCATGCCTGTTTCGCCCCAGAGTGACGGGCAACATTGTTTAGAGCTTCTTGCAAAACGCGATAGATGTGGACCGCGGAATTGCCGTTTACAGAAAACGGCGTTCCGGATTTCTCGTAGGATATGCCAATTCCCGTCTGCCTTTCCACCACCGGCAAATACCATTCGATGGTCTGCTCGAGTCCCGCCTCGTCGAGCATGACTGGATGCAGCGCCTGCGACAGGCTGCGGACTTTGTCTAGCGTGCTTTGCGCAATCTCGCGCACCTCAAGCAGGTCGGTGCGAAGCTCCGATCCTTCCGGCACTTGATTGCGAGCGCGGCCCAGCATCGCTCCCATTGCGGTCAGGATCTGGCCGAAGTCGTCATGCAGCTCGCGCGAGATGTGGCGCAGCGTTGATTCCTGTGCCGCGATCAGTTTTTGCGCCAGATCGCTGCGCTGCTCGGAAAGCATTGCCAGTTGATTGAACAGCAGCCGGTTCGAACGAATCAGGTAGAGGCTTGTCAACAGAATCGCAGTCAGTGTCCCTGCTACAAACAAGTACGCCTGGCGCTGCACCCGATTGTAGATTTCCGTCACCTGCGCCGCCGCCCGTTCCTCGCTTTCATTGTTTTGCACCAGCAATCGCGCCACCGCTGTGCTCAATCCCGCAAGGCGTGCTTGTAAAGACAGTCGTATCTGTCCACGAGCTTCATTCTCTTTTCCGTTCCGCGCCAGGGCGAAAGTGCGGTCGACCGCGTCCCAGAACTGCACCAGCGAACTTTGCAAATATCCCTGCTGGTCTTCCGTCCGTCCTTGAGGCGCAACCTGCTGCTCACGTTGGAATGCATCTTCCAGATCGCCCCGCATTCGTTGGAACTGCGGCTCCCACGCGGTGAGCGGATACCGTTGAGCCTGGTCGAGAGGATCCGTATCAAGCATGTCGCGCATCGACATGCCGATTGAATTCAGTTCATTCTGAATACGGAGCAGCTGCAGCGAATCTTGGCGGTTGCGGTCGATCAAATTGTTCTGCAATTGACGCAGGCTGGTGATCTGCTTACTCACATATCCGGAATAGGCCACCACCGCCGCCAGAGTAATCACCAGGCCAATGTAGAGCGGAATTGTGGGAGATCGCCCCGCCGATTGCTGCACCGCGACAGCATATAACGCGTCGGCAGGAAGTCACAATTCGTCCGCTTACGCTGCCGACCCTGCATGGAGATTGTTGCCCAGCGTGACACGCGCAATGAGTTCTGATAGAACTTCGGTCGCATGCGCGCCGCTGCCATCGTCGGGCCAGCTGATGTCGGGAAAATTGTGGCGCGATTTCATCGCATCGAGAGTGTCGAGTGGACCACTGAGATAGAAGATCGAGAAGAGGCGGTCGTGATCTTCGGCGGCGACGGAACAGTTCACCGGCATCTCTCTGCTCTGGTGGATCTAAAAGTGCCAATTCTTGTCGTGCCTTGTGGCAGCGGCAACGATTTCGCCCGAGCTCTGAAATTCCGGAGTGCAAGCGATTCGCTGAGCGCATGGCGTCGATTTGTGGCGAATCGCGATAATGTTCGTACGATTGATCTCGGCCTTATCAATAGTTCCGTTTCCGGCAGCACAAACGCGGGTGAGGCGCCCGCGCCACCCAAGCCTGTTCCACACTACTTCTGCTGCATAGCTGGAGTGGGTCTCGATGCTGAGATCACCCGCCGCGCTAACGAACTGCCTAATTGGCTCCGTGCTCACGGGGGATACGCTCTCTCTGCGCCTCGTGAATTCTTTCGCTTTGCGCCGTTCCCGATGAAGACTTCTTGCAACGGCACTGCTGCGGACAAATTCCAGCCAACAATTCTCGCCGCCATCGCCAATGCGCCCGCGTACGGCGGTGGAATGAAGATTGCTCCTCACGCGCAGCTGGACGATGGCAAGCTCGATGTGTGCATCGTCCGAGCAATGGACACTTTTAAACTCTTTTGCCTCTTTCCCACCGTTTATTTCGGCCGTCATCTTGGTTTCGACGAAGTCGAGTACACACAAACCCCACAGCTGAGAGTCGAAACTGAGTGTCCTCTTGATGTCTATGCCGATGGTGAGTATGTCTGTAAGACTCCCGTTGAATTCAGCATTGCCCGAAATGCGCTGCAAGTGATCGTCCCAGGTTAGCGCAATGCCCGCACTGTAAGTGCTAAACTACTGGCACTTATGGCTGAAAATGGACGCTCGCGCATATGGCTATGGGTACTGATCGGAGGAGGCGCATTCTTCCTCTTCGTCCTGGCGGTGTTTACGCTGGTCTATGTCGCGCTGCACACGGGCGGCAGACAAGCTGGTATCCACGCGTTCGGCGACAAGATTGGCGTCGTCGATCTTGAAGGAGTCATCCTCGACCCGAACGATGTTGTGGACCAGCTTCGCAGATTTGCCGATGATGATTCCATCAAAGCCATCATCATTCACGTGAACTCTCCAGGCGGCGGAGTTGCGGCTTCGGAAGAAATTTACCGGGAAGTCAAACGCGTCCGAGACGAGAAGCATAAAAAGATTGTGGCTTCGATTGAGACCGTGGGCGCCAGCGGAGCGTATTACGTTTCTTCAGCCACCAACAAAATTTACGCGGACAACGGCAGCGTAGTCGGCTCCATCGGCGTGATCGCCGAGTGGGTCAACTATGGCGACCTCATGCGCTGGGCCAAGCTGAAGCCCGAAGTACTAAAGGTGGGCCAGTTCAAGGACACCGGCGACCCCACGCGGGAGTTGACCCCGGCTGAGCGGCAATACATGCAAGGGTTGATCGATAACATGTACGGCCAATTTGTACAGGCCGTGGCTGACGGAAGACACGCTAAAGTCTCTGATATCAAGCCGATAGCAGATGGCCGGGTATGGACGGGCCAGCAGGCCATGGACATGCATTTGATCGATCAGATCGGGGATTTCCGGTCCGCGGTGATGGATACCGCCAAGTCGGTGAATATCAGCGGGGAGCCAGTATTGGTGCATCCGGAGCGAGACCGCAAGTCCCTGCTGGACTTGCTGTTCGGAGATGCCTCAAAGTATCTTCCGACCAAAGAAAAACTGCTCGACCAGCAGATAGGCTTTTATTATTTATGGAAATAGGTCCTGAATTCAGGAAGCCTCTTGCCAACAACCCCTGAAATTTGAGAAGGTTATGCAGTCCTGAATCGCGCGACCGGCTACATCCCCGGTAGAAGCAACCGAGAATCCTGTTAGAACTTACGGAGCAAAGAGACGATGACTAAAGCGGATTTGATCGATGAAGTCTCCCGTCTGGCGGAATTGACCCGCAAAGACAGCGAAGTAATCGTCGAGACCATCTTCGACAGCGTCGTGCGTTCGCTGCGGGCTGGCGACAAGATTGAAATTCGCGGCTTCGGCAGCTTCCGCACCCGCCAGCGCAAGCCCCGCGTTGGCCGCAATCCCAAAACCGGAGACCGCGTTGAAGTCCCGGCGAAGAAGATACCGTTCTTCAAACCCAGTAAAGAATTGAAAGACCTTGTGAACGGCGAAGCTGCCACGCAAACACCCGCCGCGCCATCACCGGCAATGTAGCGGTTCGAGGATGTTTTCCCGCAAAGTTCGTGTGGAATACCAAGACGCTGGCAAAAGGACCGCGTGTCCATTGAAGTGGCTCGATAGCTTCTCCATGCGCAACTTCACCAACGCCAGCATTTTCGATGACACGTTGCCGGTAGCCGACGGCATCATGGAGATCGGAGAGCGCGTGCCCCTGGATAAATTGAAAGAAGCGATGGAGGACTGGTTCCGGCGTAAGGGATATCTGAAGCAGGGCGCGGTATTGGTAATCGAGGCCGGCTGAGTGAAGGCTGTTCAGTTAGTACGAGGGTTAGAATCCTGTTGCTCTTGCCCCCACTGAACCAGTCTCTGATAGCCGCGGCTCCTTGCGTCCTTCAAACAATAGGTTGGTAAATTCACGTCCGTCTTTGATTCGCAGCCATATATATTCGCCGCATGCGACGATGCGGATTTCTTCTGCCTTTAATTTGGTGGCGTAGCTCAGTGCAATTCGCGTCATCTCCTCCGATGGCCGTGCTCCTTCGATTGTTTTGTCGTTGCGCCTGGACAGCCGCTCAAAATCTTCCAACATAGATTCGAATGCTGCTGAACTGGTCAGGCACACTTCTGTTTTGCAGTCTAGGATTTTCTCGATTGCAAGCAGAGCGCGGTACTCAATGTCTCCTGCGAAGGCGATATGGAAGACCCGTGTTGCCGAGACAAATTTCACCGGAACCATTCGAAAGCGCCGCAACAGCGGTAGCGGGAGCATGTAATCATAACTGCGTTGCGGCAAACTCTTGATCACTGGGCACGACCATTGCAGCGCCAGTGCGCCAGTTACCTGTACTTCGCGGGCATAACCTAGCCGTTGGATCCACTCGCCGATTCTGCCTTTGCCGTTCTGTCGCTGCGCCTCCAAGGCCTGTCGAAGCTGGGTGTTATTAAGGTCTCCGCGGGAAAGCATGAGCAATCCCAGCGGAACGCGGTGCGGCGGTCTCGGCCTTGGAATTTCGGCAGCCTGCATTTCGAGAAACCGCTGCTGAAGCCGCCGCTCAAAGCATTCAGGAAAGCAATAGCATAGGCCGTCCAACCGAATGCTGCCGGCCCCATTCGAGATTCTTCGCCACGCCCGGCGGGGGCCGCTGCACTCAGCGCCGCGGCAGTCGAAATGACCGGCCTTCAAGTGCTGGGCGAGTTCAACAACGCGGTGAGGCCACTTAGGCGCGAACATCGGCATCTTCTACGCGGGAATCTGGGGTCCAGTGAACACTTCGGTGACCCGCAGGCCGAAGTTTCCATCGACTACCACAACTTCGCCGCGGGCAATAAGCCTTCCATCAAGAAGCAGATCGGCAGGGTCTTGAATTTCGCGGTCCAACTCCAAAACTGAACCTGCGCCGAGCTCCAGAATTTCTCTGAGCAGAATATTTCGGCCAGCGAACCGGAGAGTCACGTCCAATTCGAGGTCCATTAGCAGGTCGAAATTGGAAGGAACAGCTATAGCGACTGAAGGCTTCGGCGCTTCTGCCGCTTTTTGTGATTGTCGCGCCGCTGTGAGTGACGTTGTGAGCGCCGAACTCAAACTCCACTCGATCTGCACTTGCCGTGCCGCCGCCGGTGTCGAGCAAATCCAGCCGCTGGCTGCGGCCGACCAAGTCGCCATTTCGCCGATCACCACAGTCAATGGGATCTCGGTCAAGACGGCGCGGGCGGAGGTGGAAACATGGCCGGCAATCTGGCGAAACAGTTCCTCCACCGCCGAGCGGTCATCCGCAGTCAGTTCCACGTGAGCGGCATCGGTATCGCTCATGAAAAGCTTGGCAAGCTCCAACGCAGTGGCTTGCGGCAGGTGCAGGCTCATCTCGCCTCGTACGGTTCCCGACGCAGTAATGGTCATGTACAAGTCGTTCTGCGCTGCGGCAGGCTGGCCCTCGGCGGATTTTTCTTCTACAGGGAATGTGGCCGAGGCAATCTGGCCCAACACTGAGGCTATGCTTTCCGCCCATAGCTGGACAAAACTGCGCCCGTTATCGTTTGCCGACGCTGCAGGATCAGTCATGATGCCTCTCTTTTCGACTGCCGGTCTTCAACTGGCCCCACAATATGCGCCGCCCGGAAGTTACCCCGGCGCACGAGTCTAGCCTGAAAGATCGGCTTGCCCTCGGCAAACAGTTCAGCAACATCTCCGGTCTTGTGGCGGAAGGTCAACACCTTGCCATGTGATAGCTCGGTGAGGTCGGTGGAAAGGGCCGAAACTGCCAGCCCCAACTCCAGCCGGAACGAACAACCGAGCAGGAGGTTCCGCAATTGTCCGGGAGAGTCTGCACCCCGCAGCCGCGTATAAAACCGTGGCCGCGTAACCTCCAGCTTCCGCAACAGCGCGCTCGAAATTACACTGGGCACCGCAACGCTCATGGTGCCCTGGTAATCTTTCATGATTACTTCAAAGCTCAGGCAGAGCATTTTTTCCTCTGCCGGCATGAGTTGTTGTACCTGGGCCAGCAGTTGCCGTTGTTCGAATTGAAATTCCAGCCTGAGCGCCTGCCATGCATTCTGCAGCTCGCGGCAGATAATGCGCATCACGGTTTCAATGACCTGTTCCTCGATTTCGGTAATCTCTCGCGAGGGCGGCTGGCCGGCGCCCTCGCCACCCAAAAGAACATCGATCAAAGGAAAAGCGATCGCCAGATCCAACTGCATCAGGCCATGCGCGGTGAAAGGAAGCAGCCCGCACGAACCCAGGTAATTCACATATACGTCGATGACATTGGTTCCCGTATCGAAGGATAGATTCCAGACGTGCTCAATGATCATCGCCCGCGTGACCCGCCTGCCGGCGTTCAGCATGAGGTATTCGAGCAGACCAAATTCTTTCGATGTCAATTCAATTCTCTTGCCGGCGCGTTCCACCCTCCGCTCCACGCGGTCAACCTTGAGGTCAGCTACAGCCAGCACCGATGCCGCTGGCAAGTGGCTTCTTCTCAGCAACGCACGGATTCTGGCCGACAGCTCCGCGAACGAAAATGGCTTGCCCATGTAGTCGTCGGCGCCAAGATCGAGGCATAGTACCCGGTCTTCCACCCGGTTCCGGCTGGTGAGCACCAGGATGGGCATGCTTGGCTTCCGCGTGCGCAGGTGGCGAAGGATAGTAATACCGTCCACGCGCGGAAGATTCAAGTCCAGCATGAGGAGGTCATAATCCATTTCCCCGGCCATGGCCCGCGCCTGTTCTCCGTCGGTTGTGACATCCACCGCGTAATGTTCCGCCTCTAAACCTTTTCGGACAAAGTTGGCCAGGGCCGAATCGTCTTCAGCAATCAGGACGCGCATAGGGTTCGTTAGAGCCGATTCATCTTTACTCAGCTAGTGGGTCTACAGCAAGGCACGAAGGGCGAGGCTCACTACGCACCAGGACCTTGTGCGTAGCACTGAACCTCGGACGGCATTCACCGCAAGAGTGAACAAGCGGGAGGATAATTAGGGCAAGCCATGGATTTTCTGAACAAGAGGGCCATCAATTCAGTTTTGCTGCCGGGAAGCCTCATCCTGCTCGGCGCTGTGCTGGTGCTTGAATCCGGGTTTGTGCCTCTCTCCCCCTCGGGCGTCAACTTCTTCTATTACGCAGTCTTCATTGCTGCGGGACTCCTGGCCTGGCGCTTTCATTCAACCCGGATTCTGTTCTGCGTAATTATTCTGCTGCTGGCTCATCATGCAGTCGGATTCTTTGCTCAGAGTGGCGGAATCACAAAAGGCCCAGGCCGCAACGCTTTTGAAGCCGTGGCGCTGCTGATTCCGCTGGATTTCATTTTCCTGACATTTTTTCCAGAGAGAACAAACGAGGGCCGCATCTGGTCGTGGTTCTTACTTCTTTTGTTCTTCGAGTCTGTTTTTGTCGCGGTACTCTCTCGCCCTGACCAGCCTGCGCCGGTGTTCCTGCATTTCTCACTGCTGCGCTCATATCACTTTCGAATACCCCAACCCGCGCTGCTGCTATTGATCGCGGCGTCATGCGTGCTCGTGGTGCGCTCAGTTCAGCTGCACAAGGCCATCGAGAGTGGAATGCTGTGGTCGCTCGTAGCCACATGGCTTGGTTTGCATGCTGGCGCAATCGGAAAAACTGCCGACGTTTACTTCGGAACCGCTGCACTGATTCTGGCCAGCTCGATCATCGAGAATTCCTACTCGCTGGCCTATCAGGATGAACTCACCGCGCTGCCGTCGCGCCGGGCTTTTAATAACGCGCTGCTTAGACTGAAGGCTCCTTACGCGATTGCCGCAGTCGATATCGATCACTTCAAGAGCTGCAACGATAACTACGGACACGACACCGGCGACCAGGTGCTTCGGCTGGTCGCATCGAGACTTGCCCGCGTCGGCGGCGGAGGAGAAGCGTTTCGTGTAGGCGGGGAAGAATTCACCATCCTGTTTCCCGGCAGGACAGCGCAACAAGTCTCTGATTATCTCGAGTTGTTGCGGCTCAATATCGAGAACTCTACATTCCGAGTTCGCAGCGGGCAAGAGCGCCGCAAGGCGGCACGGGCTCCTGAGAGGCGTGCCTCCGCAAAAAAGAAACCAGCGCCGCGGCCAATTTCTGGTCCACTTTCGCTCTCTGTAACGGTGAGTATCGGTCTGGCAGAATCTCAACCTCGAACGAGTGTTGGAGAAGTAATTGAGCGTGCCGACAAAGCCTTGTACAAAGCCAAACAAGGTGGAAGGAACCGCGTCGAGACGGTTGTCGCGCAGAAAACGATCAAACGTTCAGGTCGCTCGAAGAAATCAGCGCAAGGCTAAGTTGCCGCAGCTTTGTTGCGACGGTCCCGTTCCAAAGCGAGATCGACAATTTCTCCGATCAGCTGAGTGTAGGAGCGCCCGGACTTTTTCGCGGCCATCGCGAACTCATGCTTGCTGGAAAGCCACGGATTGGGATTCGCTTCGATCACGTAAACTTCGCCCTCTGGAGTAAGCCTCATATCGATTCGACCGTAATCACGCAGCTTCACTGCCCGATAAGCAGCCAGCGCCGTATCCGAGAGCTTTTGCACAGTTGGTTCGTCCAGGTCTTCCGCAATTTTCGATTTCGTCACTTTATAGGCGCGCGATCCGGTTTCAAACTTCACATCTCTGCTGGCAATCTTGGGTGTACCCTCAGGCAGCTTTGAGAGATCGAGTTCAACCAGAGGCAGTACTTCAGAACGTTCATAGCTGCCCAGAATACCGGCGTAAATCTCGCGGCCTTCGATATACTCCTCAATCAACGCCGGCGAGTCGAACTCATTTTGAACGTACTCCACCCGCTCCATCAGTTCCTTTACTCCGCTCACAACCGCCTCAGCGTCAATTCCGATCGATCCATCCTCCGATTGCGGCTTCACAATGAGCGGAAATTTCACGTCGTGAGCGTGGTCAATGTTCCCGCGGTAGGCAGTGGCGAAAAAAGGCGTCCGAATACCGTGGAACGCGAACATCTTCTTGGCAGTGGCTTTGTCCTGCGCCAAAAAGTGCGCATGTGGACCAGCTCCGGTATAGGGAATACCTAGCAGGTCCATGTACGCGGCGACGTTCATCTCTTTGGTATCGTCGCCGGCATAAGATTCAGTGAGATTGAAGATCAGATCAGCGCCGCATTTTCCCAGTCCATAAAGCGATTGCGGACGTCCGTCGAGCACGTGATACGAAGGCTCATGCCCGAGCTTGCTGAGCGCGTCGAAAATTTCTTCCCGGTCTTCCTTTACTTTTCGTTTGCGGCCCGTCTCGGCGGCATCTGCCTCGGGAGCCTCTTCCTCGCCCCAGATGTCATACAGCACCGCGACTTTTAGTTTGTCTGCCATTCAACCTCCGCCAACTACGTCTGTCACTAGGCCTGAAAAGACCTATTCCGCGCCAAATGATTCATTACTAGGGTGGTCACGAACACGGTAATTTCAGAAAGATGTTCGGCCTCTCTTTTACCGTCAATCAGCAACCCGAGTTCAGCGCTTCTTTTCTCTGTCGATTCCATCAGCCTCCGCGCCGCCGGACGCGCCAACGCCGTCCAACTCGCGATCTGGTCGACAATCGCCTTCCGGTTCTTCTGCAGGAAAGCGGCCGCAGACTGGGCCGTCTTACTCTTTTTCGAAGCGTTGAATATCGCAGCCAAATCGCTGTCCTGAGTTACTTCCAGCAGCGGGACCTGCTCCGTCGCGCTGTGATAAAACTCCGCCACTGTCATTTCCATGTCGCCCACAGTGATGTCAGGACGGCCGCGCTTGCGCACTGGATCGACATTCCCCACTTCCCGCGCGATGCGGTCCATGTAGCGAAGCTTCGCCATCGCACCCCAGCCGCGGTACTTCTTTTTCCAGCCCGAACGCGGCGTCATCCATACCGCGAAAGTTTCAGCAAAATCCTCATCCGGATGTTTCTGCGCGTACCACCCGGGCAAGTAACGCACGTAGTCTTTCGAAAACAATACCGGCCGGTAATTTTCGCGATATGGACGCCGATAAGGCCCGAACAATTGTTTCCACTCGGGTGTGCGGTGCAACTTGTACGCGTAGTTGAATGCGTGCCCAGCCTCGTGCCGCAGGTACTTCATGATCTCGCGATTGTCTTCGAGATCGTTGTTCTCTCTTTCAATCTGCGCCAGGTCGGTCCGGGCCAGGTAAAACGGGATTCCAATCACCGGTTCTCCTGATGGGCATCCCCACTCATCGGTCAAATAGCACGGAGGCCGGAATTTTACGATCTTCTTCTGCTCCAGTTCGCGATACAACTGCTGCACGAATTTCTCAACCGCAGATCCTTCAATAGTCAGGCCTAAGTCGCAAATCCTGGTGTCCAGGAGTTGCGGCGCTTCAGCACGCGGCTGTTCTTCGACGGATTCCATCTGCTCTGTTTAAGTGTAGTAAAAGGTTAACGTCTGCGACAGTGAGGAGGGATGTGCGTGCTGTCGCCAATGACCATTATCAAAGCAGGCGAACTATGGAACGAAGATAACTTTGGGTCAGCGACTCGGGATGAAAAACACCGGTCGTGAGCTATTTCGAAGTCGCGATTTCGAACACAATCTCAATCGCGTCCTTCACCTTCACTGCCCCGCCCGCGATTCTTACTGGCGTGATGCCAAAGTCAGTTTGCTTCAGCGTAACTTTGCCGGTGTAATGTCCCTCAGAGAATGAGACGGGTAGCTCGACCGGTCTGGTAACGCCGTGCAGGGTGAGATTGCCGCGCACCACATAGCCCCTGGGGTCTCTGGATTCGACGGAGGTTGATGCGAACGCGATTTCGGGGAAGCCAGCGGTGTCGAGCACTTTGTCGCTCTTCATGGTGCGCTCGATGTCGGCGATTTCGGACTCGCTCACACCCGGGTCAAGAACCTTCATCTCTTGGGAGCGAAATTTCAGTTCGACGGTTCGTTTTTGGACGTCAAGGTGTCCGGAAGCGAGCGGCGCCGCGATGGTATGGTTGTGAGCGAAAGCCGAGAAGAGTCCGGATTTCTCCACTCGCACTGTGATTTTGGAAGCTCCGATATTAATATCTTCAGCTCTGGCCATAGTAATGCCGGCCAGCAGAAGCACAATTCCTAACAGCTTGCTCATTCTGTTTTCCAGAGTTAGACGATCCAGCGAGGAAAGTATAGGGCCCTCCTAGGTCTGCCTTGTCAAGAAATCGTAATGAGTTGTGCAGAGTTTGTCTTTGTTTCGGTTTAGATGGAGAATGCTATCTCATTCATCACATTGGCCCTAATCCGCAGACAGTGGAGGGCAAGCTAGCAGGGGAAACTCTGCGCTACTTTCGATCATCGAATCCTTGTCCTTTCAGGGCGTGAGGTCGATGATGGCAACCAATCCAGAGCTGTCCGACCCGGATATTCCGCCTCGCAGACCAGAGCACGATCCCGCGAAAGTTCAGTTGATCCGACAAAGAAAATTCCCTTGGCCCATTGTTGCGTTGATAGTAGGCGCGGTTCTGCTGATTGTCATCATTGCTGTTTTGCCCCGGGCGCTGCATATAACGACGCCGCCAACCGGCGCAGAACTGCCGCAGCAGCCCACGACAGAGCAGATTCAGTTCACGAATTTGAAGATCACGCCCGCGCCGGCAGGAGACGCGTTTTATCTCACCGCCTTACTCCGCAACACAGGAAATTCAGCAATCACAGGGGCCCAGGTGCAGGCGGAGTTCCTCGGGAGAAACGGTCCGGTGTTGGTGACTGTAACCCGGCCAGTCGAGGGAATGTCGAACGGAACGGGATCACAGGATCTGACGCAAGCGCCCATCAAGTCAAACGAAGCCCGCCCAGTACGAATTTATTTCGAGCACACGCCGAAAGGATGGAACCATCAACTGCCGCAGTTGACTGTGACAACTGTGACAGGCACACCACCATAAATGCAGGCTTCGGGCTCTGAGCTTCGGGCGTTGGCTCCACGCTGAAAGAAAATGGGACTTTGTGACTGAGATGCCGCGGTCTATTTGAAGTGCAGCGCCGCTTCTTCCTTTTTTCGCGTCGCCGCTGACTTTGGAACTCGCGCCTTCGGGACGCCATACTTCGGCTTGATGTCGTGGCATCCGTCTTCGCAGTAAACTTCACCTTCAGCAGTTTCGGGCGTCGGCATAGGCGAGTTCACGGCAATTTCACGCTCCTGTTCTAGATAACCCTCCACGTCGGCGATCAGCTCCTTATGTTCCTGCGGCGAGAGCCACTTCTTCACCTTCACCAGATAATTTTCAAAGCGCGCGATGGGATCGCGCTTCCGCCAATACTCGAACATCGGCTTAGGCACGTAGTCCGCCGCGTCATGAATGGCGTGGCCTTTCATGCGCATCATTTTGGCTTCGATCAGTGTCGGGCCTTCGCCGCGATGGGCGCGTTCGACGGCTTCGTGCGCAGCATCGTAAATCTGGCAGGGATCAGTTCCGTCCACAATGACGCCCGGGATCCCATATCCGATTGCGCGCTCCGCCAGGTCTTGCACTCGATACTGCATTTCTGATGGCGTTGAATATGCCCAAAGATTGCTCTCGACGAAAAGTACCAGTCCGAGATTCTGAACCGCTGCGAGGTTGATACCTTCATAGGTCACACCGGTAGACTGGCCGCCATCCCCGATGTATGTCATTCCGGCAACGTTTTTTCCTTGCAGCCGCGCACCTAGTGCAACTCCCGCCATCACAGGGATTAGATCGCCGAGCATTGAAATCGGCGAAACCACGTTGCGTTTGTAAATGTCACCAAAATGCGACGTGCCGTCGCGTCCTTTGGTCGGTGAATCGGCTTTTGCCATGTACTGCATCATCATGTCGCGCGGCTCGAAGCCTCGCACCAGCAACGATCCCTGATTGCGGATCATCGGCGCCAGCCAGTCGTCCTTGTCAAGCGCGTAAGCTGACGCGCAAGAGCAGGCCTCCTGGCCGAGTCCGAAATAAACTCCTCCGACTACTTTCCCCTGCTTGTACAAATTCTCGAGCGCCTGCTCCATCTTGCGGTTGAGCACCATCCAGCGATAAATCTCAATGCATTGCTGTTTGCTGAGATATTTGGAATCGCGGATCGCCGGAACCGGGGAGTTCAGGTCGCCTGAGATTTCATAGCAGCACTCGTCACCCTTGCGGGTTTGGCGAACAGTGAAGCTTGGCTTCTCCAGTCGGTAGTCAGGGATTTCATACGTGCGTTCCTGGGGAAGAGAGGTCTTCCTGGAACCGTTGTTGGAACCAGAGTGTGGTTTGGCCTTAGCGACGATTCTCGGCTGTTTCTTCTTCATAGCAGGAAATTGCAACAGGTAATGCTACTCCCTGACGCGATTTTGGAACAAAGGCAGACATCCGCTCGCCATACTGACTCGGAATCCCAAGAATATTCGTTTCACGCCCAGGCTGGATCATCTTTGCCGTGAATCTTGCGAAGATTGTCGGGCGGCTTCATTGGGATACCAAGATTGTTGCCGAGCAGGGCGTCAAGATTGTCGAGCCAGAGCATCTGAGATGCAAAAACCATGCCGAAATTCCGCGAGACGGAGTGGCCGACATCCTGCATCGGCAAGGCGCGGTTGAGTTCCTTCTGCATCGACGTGACGGGCTTGGAAGAAATTCCGCATGGGACAATCAAATTGAAGAAACTGAGATCGGTGTTCACGTTCATCGCGATGCCGTGCGAAGTGACGCCGCGCGAAATGTGCACTCCGAGAGCCGCGATTTTTGATTCCTGCTCTGTCCGCTGCGTTGAATCGTTGGCCGAGCTGTCTGGCCACGAGTCATGGAGGGACGGGCGTCCTCGCCCGCCCGGCTGAGTGGCAGACTCAGTAGGCGTTCCCTCAGTCCAGACTCCAGTGAGACCTGTAATACGCTTAGTAGCAATGCCAAAGTCTCCGCACGTACCGATTAGGACTTCTTCTAGCCGACGCACGTATTCAACCGCGCCAAGAGTTTTTCGACTGGTGCTGTCTGAGGGGAAGACCCTTAAATCGAAAATGGGATATGCAACTAACTGCCCGGGCCCGTGAAAGGTGACGTCACCTCCGCGGTCGCATTCGTAGACTTCGACACCGCGCTGCGCGAGCAGCTCGGGAGCCGCGAGAATGTTTTTGGAGCTGGCATTGCGGCCCAGAGTTATGACAGGAGTATGTTCGAGCAGCAATAGAGCGTCGCTGATGCGGCCTTCTTTGCGCAGCATTACCAGCTTGTCTTGCAGGCGAAGTGCGGTGGCGTAATCAATGGTACCGAGTTGGAGAACGGAGATCAAAGGCCTAGCCACGGATTTACACGGATCAACACGGATCTAAAAATAATTTCAAACAATACCGATATCTTCTCACCGTTCTCGCCACTCACAAATTATCCGTGTTCATCCATGAAATCCGTGGCTGGCTTTACGCGTTAATAGCCATCCCATATACGCTATTCGATGCATCCATCATAGCCTCCGCAAGCGTTGGGTGCGCGTGGATAGTCCACATCAAATCTTCCACTGTGGCTTCGAGTTCCATCGCAGTGACCGCTTCCGCAATGAGTTCTGTAGCTTGCGGGCCAATGATGTGGACGCCCAGAATCTCGCCATACTCGGCGTCTGAAACAATCTTGATGAAACCCTCGTGCTCGCCAACAATAGACGCACGCGAGTTGGCCGTGAAGGGAAATTTGCCGACCTCCACATCATAACCCTGTTCGCGGGCCTTGGCTTCGGTGAGCCCGACGCTGCCGATTTCCGGATGGCAAAAAGTCACGTTGGGTATTCGAAGCGGATTGATGGGCTTGTCCGGCTTGCCGGCAATTTTGGAAACCGCGACAATGCCTTCCATGCCGCCAACGTGCGCCAGTTGAGGCGTTCCGAGGACGATGTCGCCGATGGCGTACATGCCGGGTTCAGCGGTTTGCATCCATTCATTCGTCTTGATGAAGCCGCGCTCCGATTGAATACGGGTCTTCTCCAAACCAATACCGTCGGTGTTTGGCTTGCGGCCGATCGCAATCAGAATCTTTTCCGCGTCCATCTTTTGCTGTTTGCCGTCGGCGGTAAACGTTACCGCGATTCCGGACTTCGTCTTCTCGACTTTCTCAACCTTGGCGTTGCCCTGGAAGTTGATTCCACGTTTGCGATAGACGCGCGCGAGTTCTTTGGAAACATCTTCATCTTCGAGCGGCACCATGCGGGGGAGCATCTCGATGACGTTCACTTCGCAATCGAAGGAGCGGAAAATTGAGGCGAATTCCACGCCAACCGCGCCAGCGCCGACGACCACCAGCGATTTCGGCACCGAACCCAGTTTCAGGACTTCTATGTTCGTGAGAACTCGGTCATTGGGCTCCAGCCCAGGAATCATGCGTGCCTCAGAGCCGGTCGCAATAATGACGTTCTTGGCCTTGAGCTGAGTGGCCTTGTCACCCGTCACCTCGATCGTGTGCACGCCATTCTGAGCCGGACCGGTGAGCTTTCCCAGGCCCTTGATGGTTTCTACTTTGTTCTTGCGCATCAGAAACTCAAGTCCCTTGGCGTGCTTGTTGACGATCTTCGATTTGCGCTCTTGTACGGCTTCCCAATTCAGCTTGCGCGAATTGACGCCCTCGATGCCGTATTCCTTGGCGTCTTTAAGGTGGTCCCAAAGTTCGGCGTTGAAAAGCAGGGCCTTCGTGGGAATGCAACCGACGTGCAAGCAAGTGCCGCCGAGATAGGGATCTTTCTCGATCAGCGCAGTTTTCAAGCCATACTGCCCGGCGCGGATTGCAGCGGTGTATCCAGCCGGCCCGCTACCGATTATCGCCACATCGTAGATTTTGTCAGGCAAGTCGTGCTCCTCTACTAAGAATGGATGAGCCAGAGCAAACCAATGATTCTAGAACAGCTGGGTCGAAGGTCAAAAGCCAAACGCGAAGCGGCAAACGATTAGCTCTTAGCCGTTAGCTCTTGGCTAAACCTAAACCGGTTCAGCTAAGAGCTAAGAGCTCCTACGTTGGCACCGAATGCTAGATTAGGCAGCATGCAAACGATCACGATGACGCCAGTAGGCTACGTGCGCGGCCCAGTTCGCGCTGCTAAAGAGGAATTTTGGGGAGATGTGGAATCCACAATCGAACTCGATTCACAGAGATTTACTATCGATGCGGTCAAGGGCCTTGAAGAGTTCTCGCACGTGGAGGTGTTCTTCCATCTGAGCGGAATACCCGAAGACTCCATTCTCACCGGCGCTAGCCACCCTCGTAACAATCCCGCCTGGCCCGAAGTCGGAATATTCGCCAGAAGAAGCAGGGCGCGCCCGAATCGCCTCGCCGCGACGATCTGCCGATTGGTTCGCCTGAATGGATTGGAGGTGACGGTCTCCGGCCTCGATGCATTTGACGGCACGCCGGTATTGGACCTCAAGCCCGTGCTGGCCGAATACTTGCCGGATAAGAAAGAGATTCGTCAGGCGCAATGGACGCGAGAGCTGATGGCCACGTATTTTG
>WNFR01001267.1_pt1 | contig 26204 bp, 23 predicted proteins | sample 5400221 | NCBI WGS metagenome assembly WNFR01 (sample SAMN13153357, study PRJNA577476) | soil metagenome | isolation source: 40 cm soil under Madrone tree | place: USA:California | collected 2016-06-14
ACAAAGAACGCCACACTTTTGCTGGGATTCTCGAGCGCGACTCGAGTTATCGATTGGTTTCCCTTGTTCTCAGAGCGGCTGGAAACATTCAACTTCACTTTGGGGAGTTGCGAGAGCGCGGTGTAGTCGGCGTAGGATTCGGTGGGCGTCACGTACCAGTTGGACTTCGACCAGTCGATGGTTTCGTTCTTGGTCGATAGCCAGTAGAAATTTGATCCGACCAGCTTGCCGCTCGCATCGGTGACGCGCAGATCCAGAAAGTACGCCGGGGTCAGACCATCGACCTGGGGCAACTCGAAGACTTTTGCGGTGCTATCGGGGGCTGCGTCGATCGTCACTTCTTTTGAAAACTTTTCGGTCGCATCGACGTTGAAGATGCGCGCTGTCAGTTTCAGTCCCTTCGCATCTTGATACTGGCTGCTCACCAGCCACACGGAGTGGTCGTCGTAGCCATAAATGGGATCGAGCGCCTGCGCTGCTTTTTTTGCGCCGAAATAGCCGCCGCCGGGTCGGAGGTAATAATCGTAGAGGTGCCAGATCATCGACGGCCAAGCGTTGTTCAGCATCCACTGGATCACTCCCGTGGATGTGTACTTGTTGCGACTGTAGGCTTCGTACATCGCACGCACGCCTTCATAGGTCATCAGTTGCGACTTGTAGGTGAAATCTTCGGCGCTCGTAGCCTTGCCGTAACGATTGTCCTGCGCGTCGGTAAATACTTTGAGGGTCTTGAACGCGCCGCCGCCGGCGTGAAAATTCCAGTAGTCGTCGATCGGCCAGAGATGGTCTTTGGGCACCATACGCCGGACGCTTTCAATTGGCGGTACTGCAGGTCCCATGCTGGTTTCCGAGTTGAAGCCGTAAGCGCCGCCGCAGCCGCCCGCGTTGCAGGCCTGTTCCGTTGTCGGACGATGCGGATCAGCTGACCAATAAGACGGCGCGACGTATTCGTAGGGTCCCGACATTTTGACTCCGCTTGCGCCTGTGACTGTGGCGGGCTTCGCGGTGGCGGAAGACACGATCGGGTTTGGCCAGAGCAGGTCTTTCTCGATCTTCAAGTACATTTCTTCGACATCCGGCGGCGGCGGATTGTCGCTGCCATTCAGCCACATCACCATGCTGGGATGACTTCGTAGCCGGTACATCTGGTCGCGCAGGGAAGCTTTGGCAATGTCGAAGTCTTCCGGGGCCCAGTTGCCCCAGTGTTCCCAATGATCGCAGCAGCACCATCCAGCCATCACCAAGATGCCCATCTGATCGGCGGTTTCGTAGAATAGTTCGGGCTCGAGCTTGCCCTCCAGGCGGACAGTATTCAGGCCCATGTCCTGCACGTAACGGAACTCGTCGGTCATACGGAGCGGGTCGGGACGAACCATCAGGTCAGGAGTCCAGCCGGCGCCGCGAATCAGAATGTTTTTGCCGTTGATCTTGAACAGGCGCTTGAAACGATTGGGCGCGTGCTCGGCGACTTCAGACGTAATTTCGCGGACGCCAAATTGAGTATGCGCGGAATCGGAAACCTTGCCATTCACTGCGAGCGAAAGGTCAAGTTCGTAAAGATTAGGCGTGCCCATTTGCGTCGGCCACCACAGTCGGGGATTGGCAAAATTGAGTTGGGAAAAATTGTTTGGATCGAAAGTGACGTCTTTGGCTTCGCCCGGGGCCAGTTCAACCTCCTGAGTAAACTCAACATTCTCGATCTTGCCCTTTAGCGTTCCCTTGACCGGCTGATCCGCGCCATTTTTGAGAAGCGCGGTCACCGTCAGGTGGGCGGTGTTGTTGGCAGGCGAATCTACCTTGGACACGACAGCCGGATATCGCAACGCGACCGGCCCGCTGGCTTTCAGATAAACATCTCGCCAGAGTCCCATATTCTTGTCGGGCGGAGCCGGATTCCAGTCGACGAACGTAATGGCCAGGCTCTTATCGGTGGGCGCCCAGATCTGCGCTGCGATCACATTCGCTCCCGGCCTTACGTCCTTCGTTACGTTGAATTCGTATGTACGCCACGCTCCTGCGACCTGATCCGAGTTGGCGATCTGCTTACCGTTGAGCCAGATATTTCCGCGATAGTTGATGCCGCGGAAATTCAGCCACACGGTTTTCCCGGCAAAATCCTTGGGCAACGTAAATTCTTTGCGATACCACCACGAGACGGCATAGGGACTGTCGGGCGGCAGGGGCAGGTTTGAAAAATTGGCGCCAATTGGATACGAGACTCCGGGGTACAGCCTGATATTCATTCCGTAAGCGGGATCGGGCAGCAGGCCGCCTTTCACTTCGGCGGCAACAACCGTGGTGGGTACGGTCGCCTTGATCCAGTCTTTGGGCTGGAACGAAGGGCTGGCGATGGCTTCGCCTTTCTCTGAAACCTTGGCGGAGGATTGTATGGTCCATCTGTCGTTAAGGGAAAACCTGGAATCTGTAGATTTGGAACCAGTTTGGGCGAAGCTGGCTGTACAAAAAATTATCGAAGCTAAAGTCAAAATCACAATCACAAGCCGGGAAATCTTCATTGATAGCCCTCAGGAGACGATAAAAGTTCCGCGACCTATTGTGCCGGAACTGCGATCAGGTTTCTAGTACTTTATTAATTCGTTTCAATAGAGTGTTTTTAGCGAAAACACTTCGTCCGGACAAGGCGGCGCAGGCTGCTTCGACCGCCTGCTTGCACTGGTTTATAATGGAAAAATTCACGTGCTACATCTGGAGTTATCTGAGTCATGATTCGAACTCTTCAAAGTGCAGGGCCCACCCTGAAAATTATTCTGGGCGGGATGCTTCTCATTATTTGCGCCGGCATGATCATTACGCTCATTCCTGGCGGATTGGGTTCCAGTTTCGGCATCGGAGCGCCGCCCCGCGGGGTAGTTGCGCGCATTGACGATCAGGAAGTGACTGTTCCTGAAGTTCAGCGCGAGGCTCGCATGATGGTGCGGCAGCAGTTTCCCAAGGGTGGGGAACAAGCTGCCATGTTGCTGCCATTGTTTGCCGGACAGGCTGCTGAGCAACTGATCAACGAGAAGACGCTGGTAGCGGAGGCGCGCCGGATGGGCCTGCGCGTCAGCGACGATGAACTGCGCGACGAACTTCAGCATGGTCCCCTCGCTTCCATGCTTTTCCCGAAGGGCAAGTTTGTCGGTCAATCGGAGTACGAGAATTTCGTTCAGCGGGCTGACCTGACCGTTCCCCAGTTTGAAAATCTGGAGAAGGAGTACATCCTGATTCGCAAGTTGCGTGCTCTGATTTCGGGCAGCGCGTTTGTGGGCGAACCTGAGGTCCGCGCGGAATTCGACCGTCGCAATACGAAAATCAAGTTCGATTACGCAGTGCTGACGCAGCCTGACATTCTGAAGGGTCTCCATCCGACTGACCAGGAATTGAAGGCCTTTTACGATCGCAACAAAGCGACGTACAACAACTCTGTCCCAGAGAAGCGTCAGATACGATACACGATTGTCGAGGCGGTAAAGCCGGCGGCCACGCCTGTCACCGATCAGGATCTGCAAGCCTATTACGACAAGCACCGCGACGACTATCGCTTGCCAGAGCAAGTGAAGGTCGCGCACATTCTGATCAAGACTCCGCTTGCGGGGCCGGATGGAAAGGTCGATGAAAAGGGAGTTGAAGCAGCCCGCAATAAGGCGGAAGACGTGTTGAAGCAGGTAAGAGCCGGCGGCGATTTCGCGAAACTCGCAGGCCAAAATTCAGACGACCCAGGCAGCGCAAAGAGTGGCGGCGAGTTGGGCTGGATCGGCCGCGGGCGCACGGTTCCAGAGTTTGAGAAGGCTGCCTTCTCCCTTCCCAAGGGGCAGACCAGCGACCTGGTGAAGAGCAGCTATGGCTTCCACATCATCCGTGTGGAAGACAAGCAGGAAGCTCACCTCAAGACGCTGGCCGAAGTGAAGAACGAAATTGAAGGGAAGATAAGGGAAGAGAAAGCGGCGCATGCGACCGAAGTCGCAGCGAACTCCCTGTTGGGCCAGGCGCGCAGCGAAGGACTCGACAAAGGCGCGACCGCCAAGGGAACGCATGTGGTAACGACTGAATTCTTCAGCCGGCAGGATCGTTTGCCTGGTCTGGAAGCGACGCCGGAGCTGATGGAAACGATTTTCAACGAGCGCGAAAAAGCGCCTGCCGACTTAGTGCAGGTTCCGCAAGGCTACGTGGTTTTTGAGTTGGTCGCCACCAAGCCTCCTTCGACACCTGCATTCGAAGATATTCGCTCGCGGGTGGAGTCGGAGTTCAAAAACGAGCGCGCCAGTTTTCTGCTACAGCAGAAGACGCAGGAACTCTCTGACCGCGCTAAAGCCGGGCACGATTTGAAGAAAGCGGCCAAGGAACTCGGTGCCACTGTGAAGATCAGCGAACTGGTTTCGCCAGATGGCCAGGTGCCCGACATCGGATCTTTGTCCGGCGCGGCGAGTTCGCTGTTTACGTTGAAGCCGGGCGACATCAGTGCCCCGATCAACGCGGGTTCTAACGGCGTCGTCGCGCAGGTTCTGGAAAAACAGCCGCCTACCGATCAGGATTTTTCCGCAAAAAAGGATGAGATTCGCCAAACCTTGCTCGACAGCAAGCAGAACGAGCTGTTTAGCGTGTTCGTGTCGAACCTGCGCAAGGAAATGGAAAAATCCAATAAGCTCAAGGTCAATCAGGAAGAGTTGAAGAGCCTGACGCGCCGCGGGGCCGAAGAAGGATCGTAAATCAGGTCGCAGGTGTCAGGTCTCAGGAAAACGACTCACGCGGGTCGGCTAAAAACCATGTCGAGCCAGAATCGAATCCTGAAATCACGTCGCAACCGAGACTAGGCCTGCACCGCTGGTTTTCCTGAGACCTGACACCTGAGACCTGACACCTGAATGTCTTTCCCGCGCGCCAGCGGAGTTTTGCTTCATCCCACCTCGTTGCCTTCCCGCGGCGGGATCGGCGATTTTGGTCCGGCCGCTTACTCATTTGCCGACTATCTCGCTTCGGGCAAGCAAAGTCTATGGCAGGTGTTGCCGCTAGGTCCTCTAGGTTTCGGCAATTCGCCTTACTCTTCCACTTCTGCTTTTGCGGGCAGTCCTCTGCTCGTCAGCCTTGAACGCCTCGCGGATCGAGGATGGATTAGTGCGTCGCAACTCAGCGGCCTTCCAGATGCTGTCGAGCCGGTCGATTATCAGCGTATTTTTCGTCAGAAAATGCCACTGCTATTCGAAGCCGCGCATAATTTTCTGCGCTCGGCTGGGACGGACTCTCAATCCCGTTTCGAGCGCTTCCGAGAGCAGAACCGATGGTGGCTCGATGATTTTGTCCTGTTCGACGGCATACGCGCGCAGTTGCACCTGGAAAGCTGGAACCGGTGGCCGAGGGAATTGACTCATCGTGAGCCTGCGGCATTGGAGAACAAACGGGCCGAACTCCACGATAATCTCGAAGCCCGCAGCGTGCTCCAGTTCTTCTTTTCTGAACAGTGGCAAGCGCTACGCGCCTATTGTGCGCGGCAATCGATCCGCATGGTCGGCGATATTGCGATATTTGTGAACTTTGACAGCGCGGATGTCTGGACTCACCCGGATCTGTTCCGCCTAAACGCCGACCTGGAGCCCGAGGTTGTTGCCGGCGTGCCGCCGGATTTCTTCAGCAAGACGGGCCAGCATTGGGGCAATCCTCTTTACCGGTGGGACGTCATGCGAGAGCGGGGTTACGCCTGGTGGGTCGACCGCCTGCGCTGGGCGACGCACAATTTTGACTACATCCGCCTCGATCACTTTCGCGGCTTTGCCCAATTCTGGGAAATTCCGGGCGGAGAGAAAACTGCAATTAACGGGCGCTGGGTTGACGGCCCCAAAGACGACCTATTCAATCGCCTGCGCGACGCGCTGGGTGGGCTCCCGTTTTTCGCCGAAGACCTCGGCTACATTACGGCTGACGTCCATGCGCTTCGCGAGCGAATCGGCATTCCGGGCATGGCGGTGCTTCAATTCGGTTTTGGGGATGTCGGCTCGCACACTCACCTTCCGCACACCTACACACCCGAAAGAGTGGTCTACACGGGAACGCATGACAACGACACGATTCTCGGGTGGTGGGAGTCCGCGGTGACGGAGGAGGAGCGAACGCATGCGCGTGCCTACCTCGGCACCTGCGAAGACGGCGTAAATTGGGCCCTGATCCGGAATGCGATCAATTCTGTTGCCAGATTGTCAGTGGTGCCGTTGCAGGATGTCCTCGGGCTGGGAAGCGAGGCTCGCATGAATGTACCGAGCAAAACCGAGGGGAACTGGCAATGGCGTTACCGTCCCGAAATGTTGCGCCCAGAGTTAGCCAGCAAGCTCTCGGCCCTCACAGAGGTCGCGGACCGGCTCCCACAGCCGATATCGCAGGTTGTCGATGACGATTGGGCGGCCTAAAAGCTGTCAGAAGCCCGCCACGCGCGGCTCCAAAGTACTGTGACTTCCGTTACAGTATTCGGCGACAAATCCCCTATTCTCAAGTAGTTACTTCTGGGACACTGTTCATGAACCTTTAACCGTATCTTCACACGGCTGCAAAGGAAGCTAGGCGAAAATTTGCTATGCCCAGATCGCCAAGCATACGTGACCGGCGGCAGGACTTTTGGACCGGCTCGCAGCGGCTCCCGGGGCTTCCGGGATTTGCCGGCAAGCTGATCCCGATGGCCGAAGTGCGCGAACTATATGAGCGCGTGCGGTCGGCCCAGGACGGTTTTCGCCTGGAGACCCTGCTGGCGGAGATGCAGGTAGATTTGCAGCTCCAGGCCGCTGACCTCGAGCGTATCCCGACCAAGGGTCCGCTGGTGGCGGTAGCCAACCATCCTTTTGGCGTACTCGATGGCGCTGCCTTAGGCGTTCTTTTGTCGCGCGTCCGCCCGGATGTACGCGTGATGACGAACTCACTGCTGGAAGGAATCCCCGAGCTGCGCGAACATTGTTTCTTCGTTGATCCCTTTCAAACAGCGGCTTCGGCGGAAAGAAATCTGAAAGCACTGAAGCAGGCCATTGAGTGGCTGCGTCAGGGCGGAGCCTTGGCGGTCTTCCCGTCGGGCGAAGTTTCGCAATTTAACGTGGGGCAGGCGCAGGTCGCTGATCCAGTCTGGAACACTACGGCCACGCGTCTGATCCGTAAGACCGGAGCTAACGCTCTACCCGTGTACTTCTGCGGACACAACAGCGTGACCTTCCAGCTGCTGGGGCTGATTCATCCACGGCTCCGGACACTGGTGCTGATGCAGGAATTTCTTCAGCAGCGGGGTAAGAAGCTTGAAGTCCGGGTGGGAACTTCGATTCCTGCGGAACTGATAGCGGGCATCGAGGATGATCGCGAAGCCACTGAATACCTTCGCCTGCGGACCTATCTGCTCTCTTATCGCGGCAAGAAAGAGATTTCAATTCCCACCAAGATGCGTTCAGTATTGCCTCGGAAGGCGCAGGAAACGATCGTCGCTGCCGTGCCGCAGAACTTGCTGGTGCGCGACATTGAGGCTTTACCAACCACTCAACTTCTAACCGAGAGCAGCGAATTTGCCGTATACGCCGCCCGCGCCGCCGAAATTCCCAATCTGCTCGAAGAACTGGGACGGCTGCGCGAAGTCACTTTCCGCGCGGCTGGTGAAGGCACAGGCAAAAGCACCGACCTTGATCAGTTCGATAGCTACTACTGGCATCTGCTGCTTTGGAGCAAGGAAAAACAGGAACTCGTCGGCGCCTATCGAGCCGGCAATACTGACGAGATTATCCGCAGCCACGGAACGAAAGGTCTTTACACGAACACCGTGTTCCGGTACGACGAAACCTTGTTTATGAAAATTGGTTCGGCTCTTGAATTGGGTCGATCCTTCGTGCGCACCGAATATCAGCGGCAATACGGTCCGCTATTACAGTTGTGGAAGGGAATAGCGCGCTTCGTCGCAGCGCACCCCCAGACGCCGGTGCTGTTTGGCGCCGTCAGCATCAGCAACGAATACAGCCGTCTTTCGCGGGAGATGATCGTGCAATACTTTCAGTCTCGCGACGACGGACGAGAGTTTGTCGACCTCATCCAGCCCCGTACTCCCTTCCGTATCCCCAAGTTGCGTCGCTGGGACTGCCGCGCCCTGTGCGATGCGTTGCAAAACCTCGACCAATTGGGCGAGCCGATTTCCGACGTTGAAGAGGATGGCAAAGGCGTGCCGATTCTGATTCGGCAATATGACAAAGTCGGCGGCAAGCTGGTGGGATTCAACCTCGACCGCAAGTTCTCCGACGTGGTGGATGGATTGGTGATCGTCGACCTGCGCCAGACCGACCCAACGGTCCTTGAGCGCTACATGGGCAAGGAAGGCTACTCCGGCTTTCGGCGGTTTCACAAGATGGACTAGCGTTTCCACCTTCGCTCCCTTTACTAATCTCTCCCGTCCATTGAAAATGAATGCGTATCCTGGCTGCGGCTCGTTCGAGCTGCTTCTTTTTGCCAGAGAAAGCGCAAGGAGCCTTCATGCCTGCTACTGGAGAATTTATTCGCCTGATGAATTATGTCGATGACATCGCTGCCACGCTGCGGCGAATCAGCGTCAGCCTTCCATCAATGACCGACGAAGAGCGCAAGCGTCTGGCGGAGTACATGCGTAAGTCCGATCCGAACTTTATTGCAATCCTGCAGCAACTGGAAGGCGGAGGCAAGTAGTGGCAGAGGTGAAAACCGTCGCCGTAATCGGCGCCGGTATTATGGGCCGCGGTATCGCCCATGCGGCAGCCGTCGGCGGCTATCGCACCATCCTTGAAGACCTTCTTCCCAACGCTCTGCGCAAGGCAGAGAGCGAAATTCGCGCCAATCTCGACAAAGCTGTAGAACTCGGGAAGGTCAGCGCCGGTGCCGCCGATGCCGCATTCGAGCGTGTGGAATATGCGGGATCCGTCGAGCAAGCCGCGCGTGAAGCCGATCTCGTCATTGAAGCTGTTCCGGAGGAGATGGAGTCGAAGATCGAGATCTTTACGCTGTTGGACAAGATCTGCCGCCCCACGACCATCCTGGCCTCGAATACTTCTTCACTCAGCATCACCGAAATTGCCAGCGTGACCTATCGCGCGAAGAAATGTGTTGGCATGCACTTCTTCAATCCCGTGCACAAGATGAAACTGCTGGAAGTTGTGCGCGCACTAGAGACCGACGACGACACGCTGGCGACGGTCGTCGAGGTTGGCAAGCGCATGGGAAAGGAAGTCGTCGTGATCAAAGAAGCGCCTGGCTTTATCACCAGCCGCATCAACGCCATGATCGGCAATGAAGCTTTCTATATGCTCCAGGAAGGCATTGCCACCGCGGAGGACATTGACAAGGCGCTGAAACTGGGACTCAACCATCCCATGGGTCCGTTTGAACTCGTTGATCTTGTCGGCCTGGACACCCGTCTGAATATCCTGGAATACCTGCACAAGAGTCTGGGGGAGAAGTTTCGTCCCTGTCCGTTGCTGGTGCAGTACGTGAAGGCGGGGAGGCTGGGGCGGAAATCGGGGCGTGGGGTGTTCGAGTATCCCGAACTGTCCACACCGACGGCGGTATGAAGAGCAGATTGCATTGGTTGGTTATCATCTTGCTCATCTGCGCCGCCTATGCGATCTCTGCCGCAAAGCGCTTGGGTTTTCGGGAGCAGTATTTTTCGTCTTCGTATGGTTCGCAGTATGCTCATGGGCTAGGCCACGAAAGAAGTCCTAATTCAATCAGGGGCTACGAGAGCGCTGCCGTCTTGGCCTGATTCGCCCGGGCGGCGTAAAATAGATCCAATCAAACTCCGGGTTTTACCCAGGTTTTAGCGAGCTCCAAAATGAAGAAAACGACTCTCCCCTTGCTACTAGCAGTTGCCGGCGCCATGTTATTCCCGGTGCTAACGGCGGCCGACTCGGTGGTCGAAGAGATTATCGCCCGTGTTAATAACGAGATCATAACCCGAACGGAGTATGCCCACAGCCGCGACCAGCTCAAGCAGGAAGCGCAACAGCAAAATGCGGCCAATGCCGACCGGATTGTCGCTGAAAAGCAGCGCGACGTTCTGCGCGACCTGATTGACCAGCAATTGCTCTTACAAAAAGGCAAGGATATGGGTCTTACCGGCGACACCGAGCTGATCAAGCGCCTGGACGAGATGCGTAAGCAGATGAATCTGTCGACGATGGAAGAGTTGGAAAAGGCGGCTGAGGCGCAGGGCATTTCGTACGAAGAATTCAAGCAGAATACGCGAAATCAGATCGTCACGCAGAGGGTCATCGGGCAGGAAGTCGGTTCGCACATGACCCTCGCGAAGGACGAGGTCAAAAAGTTCTACGAGGAGCATCAGGCGGAGATGCAGCAGCCCGAACAGATCCGCCTGAGCGAAATCCTGGTCGCGCCCAAGGTGGCGACTGCCCCCGCAGCGGGCACGGACCCTACACCGCCCGCAGCCCCACAAGCCGACACGGACGCAGCGCTGGCAGCAGCCCAAGCGAAGGCGCAGGATCTGTTGGACCAGATTCGCAAGGGATCAAGTTTCGAGGACCTGGCGAAAAAGCAATCGGATGGCCCGTCCGCCGCCCAGGGCGGGGATCTTAGCTACTTCAAGCGGGGAGTCCTCGCCAAAGAGCTCGAAGACCGGGTTTTCGCACTCAAGGCCGGCGAGGTCACTGAGCCGATCCGCACCAAGCAGGGCTTTGTGATTCTGAAAGTAACGGAGCATCAGATGGCGGGCATTCCCGCGCTCAAGGAAATGGAGCCCCGTATTCAGGACGCGCTCTACATGCAGAAACTTCAACCCGCGCTGCGTGCCTATCTGACCAAGCTGCGGGAAGATGCCTTCATCGAAGTCAAGCCGGGTTACATCGACACGGGCGCCAGTCCAAAGCAGACCAAGATAGTGGAGACTACCGTTCGCGACGTCACCGCCAAAAACCTCAAAAAGAAGAAGAAGCTGGGCGTATTTTAGGTTAGGCTGTGAGGATTGGGGCGGCTTGTGCCCGCCGTGTGTCAAAATTCAACGCGGCGTTTAGCCGGCGAGTCTGGCCAACCGCTGGTGTTCCCAGATCCGAGGCTCATGAAAGAATTCTTCATCTGCGATTGTTCCCAGCAGGAAAACAAGGTCATCACTTCCACGTTTGTAGTGGTATCGAAACAAGTCAAGCCCAAGAAAACGGGCGAGCCTTATCTGGCGCTGACTTTGGGAGACCGTAGCGGCCAGATCGAAGCGAAGATGTGGGACAACGTCGAAGAGTTCATGGACCTCTTCGAGCAGGACGACTTCCTCAAAATCAAGGGCCTCATCAACAAGTACAAGAATCGATTCCAGCTCACCATCCACAAACTGCGTCGCATGCAGGATGCGGAAGTCGATTTCTCCGATTACCTGCCGAAAACCTCCAAGAATATCGACGAACTCTGGCAGGCTTTGCTGGACTTCATCGCTACCTTCGAGAACCCTCACCTGAAATCACTGATCGAACTGTTCCTGGCCGATCCGGAAATTGCGGAGCGCTATCGAATCGCGCCGGCCGCGAAGACGTTACACCATGCCTACATTGGGGGATTGCTGGATCATGTCGTGTCGCTGTTTCGTTCGTGCGACCTTGTTTCGCGCAACTACCCGCAGGTCAATCGGGATTTGTTGCTGACGGGCGCGTTCCTGCACGATATCGGCAAGATTCACGAGCTTACATACAACCGGTCGTTTTCCTACAGCACGCGGGGCCAGTTGCTTGGGCACATGATTATCGAACTCGAGATGCTGCAAACCAAGCTTGCGCAGTTGCCTGATTTCCCGACTGACCTCAAGACTCTGCTCGAACACTTGATCATCAGCCATCACGGACAGTACGAATTTGGATCTCCCAAGCTGCCGATGTTTCCTGAGGCGCTCATGCTGCACTATCTTGACGATCTCGATTCCAAGATGGAGGCTATGCGTGCGCAGTTCCAGCGAGAGGCCGAGGCGGAAGGGCCTTGGACCAGCTACAACCCGTCCATGGGCCGGCCGCTTTTAAATTCGACGAAGTTCCTGCGACGCGAACTCGAAGCAGTTCCGGCGGATCCTTCGCCAGTGGCGTCGGAGGTAGATTCGACGGAAGCTTCCGCTGATGCGCCCGCCTCTAACCTCTTCAGCGAGCCAAAAAATGAAACTGCTGCAGCGGGAACAACTTCGGGAAAGTTCTGACTGCTGGCAAGAACACGGCTAATTTGCGGGTGCGGAGCAGTTCCGATAAAGTTTTGGCGTAACAATCTAGAGTGTGGAGGAACCTATGCCGTCCCGTGCTTTGCTGTCAGTCATGGCATCCCTACTGTTTGGCTTGGCAGCCTGCTCAAGTAAACCCGCTTCCGACTCCGCAGCTAATACCGCCGCAAATCCCGCCGACCAGAATGCACCGGCGGGCGCAACAAGCGGCAACATGGCTGACTCCAGGCGCAGTCCCGTTGTTAAGGAGGCGGTCGTAGTGCCCGCGGGCACCACATTGACCGTGCGTCTTGGAGAAGCACTGGGATCGAAGATAAGCAGCCCCGGTCAGTCCTTTACGGCAACGCTGGTTTCGCCTGTCGCCGTGAGAGGCGAGACTGTGATTCCCGCCGGCGCCGAGGTTCGGGGCACGGTCTCCGATGCCAAGGCACTTGGGAGATTCAAGGGTGGTGCGGTGTTGCAGATCAAGCTGAACTCAATTCAAGTGCACGGAGCGGAGCATTCCATCGAGACTTCGGCAGTCACCCGTTCCGAGAAGGGTAAGGGCAAGAGAACGGCGGTTCTGACCGGTGGCGGAGCAGGCGTTGGAGCGCTCATTGGCGGCTTGGCAGGCGGCGGCAAAGGTGCTGCCATCGGAGCCCTTGCGGGAGCGGGCGCCGGGGGCGCAGGCTCCGCATTTACCGGTAACAAGGATATCGTTCTTCCGGCGGAATCGGCAGTCAGCTTCCGGTTGGAAGCCCCACTGCAACTGAAATAAATCTCGAGTAGAGACGCGGTTGCCGCGTCTCTACTGATTCTTCGTGTCGTCATTTCTTCGGACTTCCGGATGGATTTTTCTCCTTTCACAACCATCACGTTCGACTGCTATGGCACGCTAATTAATTGGGAAGCGGGAATTCTTCATGCGCTTCGCGGAGTGCTCGGTGCCCACGGGCAAGCGTTGCCGGACGCCGCCATCCTCGAGCTTTACGGTGAATTCGAAGCGCAGGCTGAGAGCGGACCCTACCAAAGCTATCGAAATGTTCTGGAATCGGTGGTCCAGCAGTTCGGTGAACGCTGCGGTTTTCGTGCCAGTCCAGCCGAGCTGCGGTGCTTGTACGAGTCGGTTCCCTCGTGGCCGCCGTTTCCTGACACTGTCAGCAGCCTTGTGAAACTTCAGCGGAAGTTTCGGCTTGCGGTGATTTCAAACATTGACGACGATCTTTTTCAGGAAACTCGTGACCATCATCTGGGAATTGAGTTCGCAGCCATGGTCACGGCGCAACAGTCGCGGAGTTACAAGCCCTCGCTGAACAATTTTCGCCTGGCGCTCCAGACGCTCGGAATCGAGCCCTCTCAGTTGCTTCATACCGGACAGAGTGTTTATCACGATGTGATTCCTGCGCAATCGCTAGGTATCCGAACGGTGTGGGTGAACCGGCGCTCGGCTCGTCCTGGTGTAGGGGTGGTACGCGCAGCGGAGGGCCATGCGGATCTTGAAGTCTCCGATCTCGCTACGCTAGCGGAACTCGCGCTGAAAGATCAGCGGGGATAATCTACATCGGTACGGGCAGGCTAACGATCTTTTTCCGGATCGCCACCGTTACCAACTGCGCTTTGTTGTGGATGTCGAGCTTGCGCATGAGGTTGAATTTATGCGCTTCGACGGTCTTGATGCTGACTCCCAACTGACCGGCTGCCTGACGAACGGTATGCCCTTCGGCCAGTAACTTCATCACTTCGCGTTCGCGCGGAGTTAGTGTCGTTCGTCCGGCCCGGCCGCGGTCCGGATGTCTTTCATCGTCCTGCAACTGGCGTAGAATGCGCGGGCTCAATGACCGTTCGCCGCGCTGAACATTTCGCAATGCCTGGAGCAGGTGCGGCGCAGGGGTGTCTTTTAGCAGGTATCCGCTGGCTCCCGCGCGCAGGGCCTGTGTCAGGTATTCCTGGTCCTCATGCATGGTGAGGAAGACGATCCGAGTGCCGGCGCAGTGCTCCTCAATCAGCCGAGCCGCTTCAAATGACGACATGCCGGGCATGGAGATGTCGAGCAGCACGATATCTGGACGATGCTCGATGACTAGTTTCAGCGTTTCACTGGCGTCCGCGGCTTCGCCCACGACGGCAAAATCGGGAGCTTCTTCGAGCAGGCGGCGGACACCTTCGCGCAGCAGCGTATGATCGTCGGCGATCACGCACCGGATTCGCTTAGCTTCGAAACGAAACTGATCAGACTTCGGGAAAACCACGAAACAGACTCCTGGCGGCGAGATTCGGACGAAACAGCGCGCTGGAGCGAGCAGAACCTACCACTTTGTCCGCTCTAAACATAGTGATTTTATTGTACCTGCTCATCCCGGTCCGGGAACGAAAATCGGCCAAAAAACTCGATTTTTCCGCTTTCATTTACAATGCCATGTTCCCATGCTGCGCTACTTTACTTCCGGAGAATCCCACGGCGAGGCGCTGGTCGCGTTTATCTCGGGACTGCCGGCCGGGCTCGCAGTAAATCAAGAATTCATGGATCGCGAACTGTGGCGGCGCCAGCAAGGATTTGGCCGGGGCGGCCGCATGAAGATCGAACGCGATTCCGCGCACATTTTGTCGGGTGTGCGCCATGGCAAGACGATCGGTTCGCCAATCGCGATCATGCTTCAGAATCGCGACTGGCAGAACTGGAAAGAAGCGCTGCCAGTCGAATCCGGCGACCCCGAAAAACACAAGCGCGTGGCTTCTCCGCGACCGGGACATGCTGATCTTGCCGGAGCGCTGAAGTACGATTTTTCGGAAGCGCGTTATGTTCTGGAGCGTGCATCTGCCAGGGAATCCGCTGCTCGGGTGGCAATTGGCGCTCTCGGCAAACTTTTTTTGCGGGAACTCGGCATCGAGGTTCTGAGCCATGTGATTGCGGTCGGATCGACCTCGATTGCTGACCGCGAGATCGTGTGGGAGAAAATCGAAGAAGTGTCCCGCAAGGAGGAAATTCTCCTGAGTTGCGCCGACCCCGAAGCCGAGAAGCGGATGAAAGAGGAAGTCGACAAGGTTCTGCGTACGGGCGATTCCGTCGGCGGGATTTTCGAAGTGGTAGCGCACAACGTTCCTCCGGGTCTTGGCACTTACGCGCAATGGGACGAGCGTTTAGACGCCTTGCTTGCGGGCGCAGTAATGTCGTTGCAGGCGGTGAAGGCGGTCGAGATCGGTAGCGGAATCCACGCCGCTCATTCTCCCGGGTCTGCCGTGCACGATGAAATTGGTTATCAAAAAGAGTCCGGACTTACTGGTTTCACTCGAACCCGCAACAATGCGGGCGGCATCGAAGGGGGTATTTCTAATGGGCAGGAGATTCGAGTGCGAGGTTATCTGAAACCCATTTCCACGCTGCGACGGCCTTTGCAGTCGGTGGACTTTGCTACGCGCGAACCCGTAAAAGCCGCCTACGAACGTTCAGACGTTTGCGTCGTGCCGGCCGCCGGTGTTGCTGGGGAAGCCATGGTCGCGCTCACGCTTGCTCGTTGCGCTCTCGAAAAATTCGGCGGCGACTCCATCAAAGAAACAAAACGGAATTTTCAGGGCTATCTCGACCAATTGAAAAATTACTAACTAAAGATGATTCATCCGATCGTAAAATTCGGCGACCCGGTGCTGGAAAGGCCGGCCGAGACAATCAGCGCTTTTGACGAGGACCTCAAGAAACTCGTCGAAGACATGTTTGAGTCGATGTACGCAGCTCACGGTGTCGGACTCGCCGCTCCCCAGATCGGGATTTCGAAACGCGTCGCCGTCGTGGACGTCACCTTTAAGGACGATCCGAGGGCCAAACTGGTGCTTGTCAATCCGGAGATCACCAAGAAGGAAGGCCGCCAACGCGGAACGGAAGGCTGCCTGAGCATTCCTGAATTTCGCGAAGACGTAAGTCGCGCAAAAACCGTGACCGTACGTGCCCAGGATCTGACCGGAAAATTCTTCGAGCACACTGGCGAAGATCTGCTGGCACGCGCCTTTCTACATGAAACCGATCACCTGAACGGCAAACTCTACATTTCGCACATTAGTGCGCTCAAACGCGACTTGATTAAGCGCCGGATCAAGAAACTGGTGAAAGCGGGAGAATGGTAGAGGGGCAAGTTTCAGGTCACAGGTGTCAGGTTTCAGGAAACCCGAGACCGGAGACGCACATTCGATTTTGTTTTTCCTGACACCTGAGATCGAATACCTAACACTTATGATTTTGGTTTTCTGCGGCACGCCGCGTTTTGCTGTTCCGACCCTTGAAAAACTGGTCGAAGGTGGGCATTCCGTGCCGCTGGTGGTTACGCAGCCGGACCGGCCGCGGGGCCGCGGAATGGAATTGGCGATTTCTCCCGTCAAAGGGTCCGCCATCCGCCTGGGCATTCAGGTCATCCAGCCCGGCAAGATCAAGAACAACGAAGAATTTCGCCAGCAACTTTCTGAGCTCCGTCCCGACGCGATCATTGTCGTCGGTTATGGCCGCATCATCCCGCAGTGGATGATCGATCTCCCGCGTTTTGGAAATCTCAACCTGCACGCTTCGCTGCTGCCTAAGTATCGTGGCGCCGCGCCGATTCAATGGGCGATCGCACAAGGGGAATCGGTCACCGGAGCAACCACGATGCGCATCGATGCCGGCCTTGACACGGGGGATATCCTGATGCAACGGGAACTTCCAATTGCCGCAGACGACACCGCCGAAACACTCGGTCCGAAGCTCGCGATCATTGGCGCTGGTCTGATGGTCGAAACCCTGCGCGGACTCGAGAGCGCGCAAATTCATTCAACTCCTCAGGATCACGCGAAAGCATCGCTGGCTCCGATTCTGACGAAAGAAGATGGGCGTATCGATTTTCAGCGCACTGCAGCTGAAATCTTCAATCGCCTTCGTGGATTTCAGCCGTGGCCGGGCGGGCACACGCTCTTCCGGGCACGCCAACTCCAAGTTCACCGTGCCCATCCTGTAGATCAGTCCGTGAGGTTGGCACCCGGTCAAATCTCTGTGGAGTCGACGCGGCTTCTGGCGGGATGCGGAAGCGCGACGACACTTGAAGTCATTGAGCTCCAACTCGAAGGAAAACGTCGCATGTCCACACGGGATTTCATCAATGGCTACCAGCCACAGCCGGGCGAAAAGCTTGGACAATAGCTGTCATGCCTGTTAGCCCAGCTCGCGCTGCTGCCTTTGAAATTCTGCTGAGGGTGGAGCGAAACAAATCGTACGCACCCGAACTGCTCCACGGGGAACGCAACGCGACACTCTCGCCTGCCGACCACGGACTAGCCACGGAACTCGTGATGGGCGTGCTGCGGTGGCGATCGTTGCTTGATCAGAATCTGGCGGCCGCATCGTCTCAAAAACTGGGGCGCTTGGATCTCGAAGTCTTGACAGCCTTGCGCGTCGGTGCATATCAATTGCAATTTCTATCCAGAATTCCCGCACGAGCAGCAATATTCGAGAGCGTTGAAATGGTCAAAGGAGCGCGCAAAAAGTCCGCCGCCCCGTTCGTGAACGCAGTGCTTCGGAAGGTGGGCGAAGCCAAGCGCGACACCTCAACCGACATTCTCACCGCAAGCGATGCGAGGACGCTAGCCGCAAGTTCCGCCCATCCAGACTGGCTAGTCGCGCGCTGGGTCGAACGGTACGGCCTCGCGACCGGGCGCGCGATCTGCCTTCACAACCAGTCTGTGCCCGTAACTGCCATTCACGTTCAGGATAGCCACACTGCCAATGACCTTGCGCAGTCCGGTATAGAACTCTCACCCGGACTATTGCTATCGGATGCATGGCGCGTGCAAGCTGGCGATGTGATCAAGACGAAGGCATATCGCGAAGGCCGAGCTTCCATTCAGGACGAAGCTTCGCAACTGGTCGCGTTGCTGGTCGGCGATGGCCAGAGGCTATTGGATTGTTGCGCGGCTCCGGGCAGCAAGACTACTTTGCTTGCCAAAAACAATCCGCGAGCGAATGTTTTTGCGTCTGATCTGCATCCTCACCGCGCTCAGCTATTGCGCAGACTGACTACTCGTTCCAACGTCCACGTGCTCGCCGCCGACGCTTGCCATTTGCCATTCGATCCTGGATTCGATCGCATCTTAGCTGACGTTCCTTGCTCCGGCACGGGCACGCTCGCTCGCAATCCCGAAATCAAATGGCGGCTTACACCGGAGGACCTGGTCGATCTACATGCGCGACAAATCGCAATTCTGAAATCCGCTCTGGTCGTGCTGGGTCCGGGTGGCCGACTTCTCTATTCCACGTGTTCACTGGAACGCGAGGAGAATGAAGACGTGGTGGAGTCCGTGCTCGCCGACGCTGGTGAGTTCAAAGTAGTCGAGTGCCGGAGTGAGTTGGAGGGACTTCAGCGCTCCGCTGAATTTGTCTGGAAGGATCTCGATTCGGTGTTGACCTTCCCATACCTGAGGACACTTCCTGGCGTCCATCCATGCGATGGTTTCTTCGCGGCGATTATCGAGCGGAAGACTACGTCTTAAGTGTGGATGAACTACTCGCAGGCGTGCGTTTTCCGCACTCCGCCATTCGCAAGTAATTGCCGGCCCAAGGAATAAATTTATTGGAGAGAGAAGTGCGATCATCGCACTTCAAAGTTCACGGCAACGCCCGCCACAACCTTCTGTCCCGCGGCAGGACTTTGCGTCATGATCATGCTCGCGGCCCCAGGCACCTGAGTGGGCACTGGAGTAGTCGGGGTCACATCAACTGGCTGCGCTGCCGGCACCACGCTCACTTTCCCAACTTTGATTCCAGCGTCTTGTAGCACCACCGTAACACTGCCCAGCGGTTGTCCCACGAAGTTCGGCATCACGTAGGACGCTGGTTCCGGCCCGCGACTGACCAGCAGGCTGATCTTCGGCACCGACACGCCGCTGGCATTAGCCGGAGGGCTCTGCGAGACGACCTGGTCCGCAGGTGCGTCTGGCAAGTTGACTTGCGCGAGCGATCCCAATTCGAGACCGCGTCGCCGCACGTTCAGTTCCGCAACGCGTTCACTTTGGCTAGTCACATCGGGAATGGCTATCCGCTGCGGTCCCAGACTCTGCGCTACACGGATCGCCCACCCCCGCCGCACTTTCACTCCCGCCGCCGGCACCTGGGAAATAATTTTTCCCTCCGGAACGTCCGCACTGTAGAACTGGCGCTCCACCACAACTTCCAAGCCGGAAGCCGCCACCGCCCGCTCGGCTTCGAGTGGAGTCATGCTCACCAATTTAGGAATAGACATCTCGCGCCCGTGGATGGCGTATTGCATCGCCGTGAGCGCCGAGACTAGCGCCACTATCAGGAGCACCAGGGCCAATAGAAGCATGCGGAAGAGCTGTCGCATTGCTGTGAATTATAAATGTCCGTGAATTACGGATTTACCGCATCGTTGTCCGGAGCGTCGGCGTGTTGCTCTTCCCACTCGTGTCGGCAAGCCTGGCAAGTCCACGCCTGAGTATGCACAGGGATGGGGACGCCCAGGTACAACGAACCGTAAGAAACCAGCTTGTTCAATTGCCGGTAGCTGACATCGAGAGACTGGCACCGCGGACACTTCGGCTGCTCGTAACTGTCGAGTCCTTCTACTTCAATTGACTCGGGTATGGGCTGGCTCAGGATTTCGTTGGCGGTATCCACATCCTCCGGTCGAACCTTAAGCTTGATACCGCCGATCAGATTGGAATAGAACCAATCCATGCGGACCATGTTGTCGTCGACGAGATAAGCTTCGATTCCCGCGGATTCCAGACTACCTTTTGCCAGAAGCGCTTCCGGAAGGTCGCGAAACTTACGTACCGTCACTGTTTCGTTCAGTTCGTAGACATCGAAACCAGCTTGCTCTGCAATTGCAATGCTACGACCTCTGCGGGAAATCTCAGCTTCGAGAGTCTGGCGCGCAATGTCGCTCAGTTCATATGCGGCGGCGGCAACTTTTTCCAACTCTTCGTCGCTCATCCCGGAATAAACGCCTGCTATCCGCTCACGATCTTGCTCGGGTGTCGTCATGGCCAGACATGATACTCCGGAAAACACCGTGGGCAGCGATTTTACATCCGGTGGGTTCGGGTAGTTGCAGGACAAATGAGATTCCGCCCCCGGTTGAGCGAACCCCGTATCTCATTCTCTGCCAAGGTCCTGGCGATTGATCTTAGTTTTACCCGCGCTGCATTGTGATTCTACTGAATGCATTCCATGCTGCCTGCAGAACGGAGGCACTCATGGTTCCCTCGCTGGCCGATTATGCCGAGCATGCCAATCCCAAGACCCTCGCCGAAGCTCGTGGCGCAGGATTCCGGCAGGCGACACGGGTTCATCGCAGCTTTCTCGCCACGGCCGAAAAACACTCTCTCATCTGGATAGCCGAACGAATGCCGCGCTGGGTCAACTCCGATCACTTGACAATCCTCGGCTTCGCCGCCCAGGTCGCGACCGGCGTTTGCTACGCTTTGGCCGCCCAGGATCGACGCATGTTGCTGGCAGCGATCGTTTGTTTAGCCGTGAACTGGTTTGGTGACAGCCTGGACGGTACTCTGGCCCGGGTTCGCCAGAACCAGCGTCCGCGCTATGGCTTTTACGTGGACCACATGCTCGATTCGCTCGGCGCCGTCGCCATGATGGGCGGGCTAGCTCTCTCCGGCTACATGCATCCTCCGATCGCCATCGGACTGCTGATTGCATTCCTGCTACTTTCCATTCAGTCGTACCTCGCGACCTATACGTTGGGAGAATTTCATCTCTCGTTCTGGCGCTTCGGTCCGACTGAACTGCGGATTCTGCTCGCAATTGGGAACGTGGTTTCCTTCCGATGGACGTCGGTTGTGCACGGACACTACCGATTGTTCGATGTCGGCGGGGTGGTCGGCCTAGCCGTTATGGTCGCGATGCTGATAGTTGTCACACTGAAAAACACCGCCCGGCTGTATCGGGAAGAGAGAATCGGATGAAGTGGTCCATGTGGGGAGAGTCTGTGTGGGGACGGGTCTCTGACCCGTCCAAGCCGAGCGAAGCTCGACAGGGCTTCGTCCGCTGGCTGAAATTTAATCTGGTCGGCGGGATCGGGATCGGAGTGCAACTCGCTGCTCTCGCGACATTTCGCTCTTTCCTGCACTTGAATTACCTCCTGGCCACGGTCTTCGCAGTCGAGCTCGCGGTAATCCACAACTTCTTGTGGCATGAGCGCTTCACCTGGGCAGATCGTCCCGCGGGACGCTTGCGCCATTCCATCGCCCGGCTGACCATATTCAACCTCACTAACGGCGTGGTTTCAGTCGTGGCGAACCTTCTGCTTATGCGCGTTCTGGTGGGGACCTTCGGTATGAACTACATCGCTTCCAATGTGATCGCGATTGCTGCTTGCTCGCTGGTCAACTTCGTGCTGAGCGATTGTTTGGTATTTTCAATCCGAGCGTAAGACGTGACTGGCGGTGACCATCGTAAGCCTTCTGCATGCCGGAAGGCGCGATTTGGGGGTTACGCCGCAGATAAATCCAAGCTATAATTAATCAGTAATCATGCGCTCGAACGGCTCCATTTCGCGGATGTGCTGGATCGAGGGACGCGCTTGTCCCCGCCGGTATCTATCAGTGTTGCCTTCGCACGTGCGCGCCAACCTCTTTGGCAGCGACTAGTCAGCGTACCCCTCGACATTATTGGTTCCTACGCAGGGGCTAAAGCCCGTTTAATTCTTGGGCTAACGCGGCGCTGAAGCGCCGCTCTTCCACTGTCGGATTAACTAAACACTAGGTACTCACACTGGTTTCAGGAGAACTTGCCATGACCACCAAAACTCTAACTGCCGGCCCCAAGCTCAAGACTGCGATTCCCGGCCCAAATGCGAAGCGTATCGTCGCGGGCGATGAGAAGTACATTTCGCCGTCCTATACACGTTCGTATCCGCTGGTGGCCAAACGCGGACGCGGTATCGTCATTGAAGATGTCGATGGCAACGAGTTCTTTGATTTCTCCGCGGGCATTGCCGTGACTTCCACCGGCCATTGCCATCCGGAAGTTGTCGCCGCTATCCAGAAACAGGCGGGCGAACTGATCCACATGTCGGGCACCGACTTCTACTACGAGAGCATGGTGACGCTCGCCGACAGGTTGTCGAAGATTGCGCCCATGCCCGGACCGCACAAGATTTACTACGGCAACTCTGGGACGGAAGCGATTGAGTGCGCGCTGAAACTGGCGCGCTATCACACCAAGCGGCAGCAGGTAATCGCGTTCTTCGGCGCGTTCCACGGACGCACCATGGGCGCTTTGTCGCTGACGGCTTCGAAGCCGCAGCAGAAGCGCCGTTTCTCGCCGCTGGTTCCGGGGGTGACTCATGTGCGCTATCCGGATGTCTATCGGGGCTGTGAAGGTGGTCCGCAGGACGCGGAAGCATTCGCTCTCGGCTGCGCCCGCTTTATCGAAGACAAGCTTTTCAAGACAACGCTCGCGCCCGAGGAAGTCGCTGCGATTTTCGTCGAGCCGATTCAGGGCGAAGGCGGATATGTCGTCGCGCCAAACATCTTCATGCAGGAACTGCGCCGAATTTGTGACAAGCACGGAATCCTGCTGGTGGTGGACGAAGTCCAGTCGGGCATCGGTCGCACTGGCAAGTGGTGGGCAGTCGAACACACGGGCGTTCATCCTGACATCGTGTGCAGCGCCAAAGGCATCGCCTCCGGCATGCCGCTGGGAGTTGTCATCAGCAAGGCCGAGGTCATGGACTGGATTCCCGGTTCGCACGCCTCCACCTTCGGCGGCAATCCGGTCTGCATCGCTGCTGCAATGGCGACCCTTGATGTCATAGAAAAAGAGGGCTTGCTGCAGAACTCGCAGGAAGTCGGTGACTACATGCGTGCAAAGATGGCGGACTGGCCGAAGAAGCACAAGATCGTTGGCGATGTTCGCGGTCGAGGCTTGATGATCGGCGTCGAGATCGTAAAAGATCAGAAGACGCGCGAATACGCCGCGCAGGAGCGCGATCGGATAGTCGAGCTCGCGTTCGATCGCGGAATTCTCTTTCTCGGCTGCGGGCCGAGCACGGTTCGCATCTCGCCGCCGCTGGTCGTCACTAAGGACGAAGCCGACGTGGCCATCGAAGCGCTCGAAGAGTCGATTGCCATCGTGGAAAAAAACGCGTAGTCGGAGGTATGTGATGTGGAACGGAAAAGTAGAGTCAATCCACATCGCCACTGCCCCGACAGCACCGGTACAGGCTGTGGATCACGCGCTTCTGATTCCGGGTGTCGGGCTCGAAGGAGATCGGTACGCTCTCAAGCAGGGCACATTCTACAAGCCCGAGCCGGATTTCGAAGTCACGTTGATTGAGACAGAGGCGATTGAAGCTTTGCAGCGTGAGTACGCCGTCGAACTTTCCGCCGGCGACGCGCGCCGCAACATTGTGACCCGCGACGTGCCCCTGAACCACCTGGTGGGCAGGGAATTCGTCATTGGCGAAGTTCGGGTTCGCGGCATTCGCCTGTGCGAACCCTGCGATCACCTGCAAAGGGTCACGGGCAAACAGTTAATCAAGGGACTACGCCATCGCGGCGGGTTGCGAGCGCAAATACTTACGCAAGGCACGATCCGCGTCGGCGACACCATTAGAGAGTAGCGTCGCTACAAGAGCGAGCACGATATGCGCGACATCACATTACGCGAAAATTATCAGGTCTGCCAGATTGCCGTGCTCAGGCGACAGCTTGCCGCATGGCCTCCTCAACGAGGCGGCGATAGCTGGTAAATCGCAACCGCCGTGCTCGCACCCCATCTAATTCTTGACCAGTCTCTCAACATTAAGGAACTCTCGATGCCGCGCTTCACAACTCGCACTCTCATTGCTCTCGGTGTCGCCCTGGTCTTGTGGGCATCTGCATTCGCAGGAATTCGCGCGGGCCTGCGCGCTTATTTGCCCGGACATCTCTCGATCCTGCGTTTTCTGGTCGCATCTGCCGTGCTCGCGATCTACGCTGCGATCGCGCATTTCCGCCGACCCGAAGTCCGTGATCTTCCCGGGCTGGCTCTGAGCGGCGCTATCGGCATCACGTTTTACAACATTGCTCTCAATTATGGTGAAACGGGCGTAACCGCGGGCGCCGCTAGTCTCTTGATCGCGTCGGTGCCGATCTGGACCGCGCTCTTCGCCAGATTCTGGCTGCACGAGAAGTTGACCCCGCTGGGATGGTTCGGAGTTGTGCTGAGCTTTGCCGGCGTCGCGCTGATTGCCAGTGGAGAAGGCGAGGGCATCCGTCTATCGCCACAAGCGCTGGTTATTCTGGCGGCGGCCATCACCTCGTCCGTCTATATGATTATGCAGAAAGCTTATCTGGCGCGATACAGCGCGCTTGAATTCACCGCCTACTCAATCTGGTTTGGAACGTTGCTGATGTTGCCGTTCGGCGGCGGCTTTATTCACTCACTGCGCAGCGCGCCTGCGTCCGCTACCTTGGCCGTAATCTATCTGGGAATTTTCCCCGGAGCGCTGGCCTATGTCGCGTGGGCTTACGTGATGTCCCACGGCACCGCTGGACGCACTGCCACCTTGCTCTACATAATTCCGGTCATGGCGATCGGCATTGCCTGGCTCTGGCTGGGCGAAGTACCGCGTTGGATCTCACTCGTGGGCGGAGCCATCGCGCTGGCAGGAATTGTGCTGGTGAATACCAAGGGCAAAGAATTGCCGGAGGCAGTTGGCCGAAATGTACCGGATGCCGCGTGACCGCCGTCACATCGGCACAATAGCGCTGACACTATAGTGAGTTGGGTTATATCTCGACTCGCATGTTTGCCGGACGCGTCACCCAAGCCACACTGCGCGCATTAGATTGGCTGGCGGCCCACACCCTTCCACCGGAGGACCTTCCCGCGCACCAGCTCACTGGCCGCCGCGGAGAAGAAGCGGCGTATTTCTACCTTCGCAGGAAGGGCTATGTCATCATCGCGCGGAATTATCGTTCGCCACATCATCGCGGTGAACTGGATCTGGTCGGATGGGACAAAGACGTGCTCTGTTTTATCGAAGTGAAGACCCGCACTACCCACGACATAAAGCCCGCCGAAGCCGCCGTGGATCGTGACAAGCAACGAGAACTACGGCTGGTCGCACGCGACTTCCTGCGCCAGCTGCCACCCTCGTGCCAGTGGCGCTTCGACGTGCTCGCCGTATACTACGAATCGCACAGCCGCGGCTATTCATTCGAGCTGTTTCAAAATGCCTTTTCCGTGTCGTACAATCACTGACTTGCGCCTTGAAAAAGCTTGAAAGCTTTGCTGAAAGGATTTTAATAAGTGCCCGAGTTAAGAAAAGATCCCATCGTGGGACGATGGGTGATTATCTCGACCGACCGCGCTAAGCGGCCTACCGATTTCGTGCGCGAGCCGGTCAAAATCAAAGGCGGAGGTTTTTGTCCTTTCGATTACGGCAACGAGAACAAGACTCCGCCTGAGATTCTGGCCTATCGGCCAAACACCAACGGCGCGACTCCCGCGAAAGACGCTCCCGGCTGGACGGTACGCGTGGTGCCTAACAAGTTTCCCGCGCTTGGAATCGAAGGCGACTTGAACAAGCAAGCCGAGGGCATGTTTGACAAGATGAATGGCATCGGCGCGCATGAGGTCATCATCGAAACCCCCGACCACAACGCGACCCTGGCAACACTGCCCTCGCGACGGATCGAAGACGTGCTGTGGGCTTTCCGCGACCGCATTCTCGATCTCAAGAAGGATCGCCGCTTCAAATACATCCTGATCTTCAAGAATCATGGAGAAGCGGCTGGAGCATCGCTTGAGCATTCCCACTCTCAGTTGATCGCCTTGCCGATTCTGCCCATTTACGTAGTCGAAGAAATTCAGGGAGCCAAGCAGTACTACATTTACAAAGAGCGTTGTGTATTCTGCGACATCATCCGGCAGGAAACAGAAAACGGGATTCGCGTGGTGGCTGAGAATGAAGACTTTCTGACTCTCGCTCCCTATGCTCCGCGTTTTCCCTTCGAAACCTGGATACTCCCCAAGCGGCATGAGTCCGCTTTCGAAAACGCTTCGTCACACATG
>WNFR01001268.1_pt1 | contig 26199 bp, 23 predicted proteins | sample 5400221 | NCBI WGS metagenome assembly WNFR01 (sample SAMN13153357, study PRJNA577476) | soil metagenome | isolation source: 40 cm soil under Madrone tree | place: USA:California | collected 2016-06-14
GAAGCTGTGCCCGTCATTCGCGAAGAGACACTGGCGAAGCATCCGGAAGTACGGCAGGCACTAAATGATCTCGCCGGAAAAATTTCCGACGCCGAGATGCGAGGGCTGAATTACGCTGTGGATGGACAGAAGCGGGATGTGAAGGAGGTCGTGAGAATGCTTCTGCAGAGTAAGAGATTGTGAGATGCACTTCCGAAGACCCCGCTACCACGGCGTTCGGTTCGACTGTAAAACGACCCGCCTACTCCGGCGCCTTCGGCGGCGCTTGCAGTCCCAGCTCCTTCATAACCATTTGCAGGTCTTTCCATGCTTCCTTTTTCTGGCGCGGATCGCGCAGCAGGAAAGCCGGATGGTAGGTGACGGCGAGCTTAGTTCCGCGGAAGTCGTACCAGCGGCCGCGCAGCTCGGACATCGGCGCGTTGACCGCTAGGAGCGTCTTTGCCGCCACTGCACCAAGCGCCACAATTGCCTTTGGAGCTATAACCTCGATCTGCCGCATTAGGAATGGCGAACAAGTTTCGCACTCATCGCGCTCAGGCGTGCGATTGCCCGGCGGGCGGCACTTGATAATGTTTGCAATGTAGACGTCCTCGCGACTGATCCCCATTGCCTTGATCATGTTGTTCAGCAACTGGCCGGCCCGTCCTACGAATGGCTCGCCTTGTTCATCTTCGTCGGCACCGGGAGCTTCGCCGATGAACATCAATTCTGCGCGCGGATTGCCCACGCCAAACACAATCTGCTTGCGTCCTTGTTTGTGCAAGCGGCAGCGAATGCAGTCACCGATGTCTTCGCGGATCAGGCGGAGAGCGGTGGCCGGATCCGGCTCTGTAGGGGGCTGCCCTCGTTTATGGAGTTCGCTCGAAGAAATCGCGGACGAGGGCGTCCGCGCCACGCGATCAAATTCACCCTCGGCGTTCTTAGTCGACCTGCGATAAAAATCGTAAATGCCGAGATCGTTATAGTAGCGGACCCGGTCAGCAAGGGCGCGGCGAAGTTGCGCGTCGAGAGTGATTGCCATGTGTCTCGATTGTAATACGGGTTGTCAGCGCTTAAGGCGATCAGATTTGCGAGAGAAATGAGACTAGCGGTTAGAAGCGATGAGTCCTCGGTTTTTCTTCAGCTGGACAGCGGAGTCGAGCACGCGTTGTGCAACTTCCCACTTACTCGTTTCAGGAACGCCGATCGCGGCTTCCGGCGTGATAATCGTTACGGCATTGCGGTCGGAATCGAATCCGACTCCTTCGCGAGAAACGTCATTTACCACGATCGCGTCAAGCGATTTCGACGCCAGTTTCTTGCGTGCGTTTTCGAGCACGTTCTCGGTTTCAGCCGCGAAACCGATGATGATTTGGGACGTTTTCCGTCGCGCAATGTCGGCAAGAATATCAGCGGTTGGCTCAAGTTCCAGAGTCATCCGTCCGGTACGCTTGATCTTCTGGTCCGGTGGATTGCTGATTGTGTAATCGGCCACGGCAGCGGTCTTGATAATTATTGAAGCCTCGGGCAAGAGTCCCAGAACAGCGTCGCGCATTTGACTGGCAGATTCTACAGACGTCAGTTCAGCCGCTAACGGCGGTTTCAGCGCGGTCGGTCCGCTCACCAGCAGCACACGCGCCCCACGCCGCAACGCAGCCTCGGCCAGAGCGTATCCCATCCGGCCACTCGAACGATTTGTCAGGTACCGTACCGGATCGATCTTTTCGCGTGTAGGCCCTGCGGTGATCAAAACCGTTTCGCCCGCCAAGTCCTGCGATGCGCCTAATGCTTCCAACGCCGCGGCTACCACAGCTTCGTTCTCTGCGAGCCGCCCCGGACCAGTCATTCCGCAAGCGAGATACCCACTACCAGGTTCGACGATCCTCACTCCGCGCTTGCGAAGAACTTCCAGATTTTGCTGCGTCGCTGGATGTTCCCACATATTCACGTTCATTGCAGGAGCAACGACGACCGGAGCAGTAGTGGCGAGGTAGAGTGTCGTTAGGAAATCGTTCGCAATGCCTTGAGCAAATTTACCGATTACATCAGCGGTAGCTGGGACAACAACCAAAGCATCAATCGACTGAGCGACCGCAATGTGCTCGATGGCCGAATCTATATTCGGCTCTGCGCCTGTGTCTCCGGCGAACATGCTGGTGATGACTTTTTCTCCGGAGAGCGCAGCAAAGGTGAGGGGACGAATAAATTCTTGTGCGGAGGCGGTCATGACGACCTGAACGCGGATGCCGTGGTCTTGAAGAAGCCGGACAATCTCGGCGGCTTTATATGCCGCAATTCCGGCGCAAACTCCGAGGGCGATTTTCATGAAAATAGCCGATAGCTCCGAAGCAGCAACCCAAGTTGGTAGAAGCTAGCCGCTCAAAGCTAAACTCAATTCTCTTGCCCAATGGCCTTGTCGAGCAATTCGCTGGCGACTTCAACCGGCGAGGCGGCCACCTCAGGGATGATCCATTTCACTTTGCCCGCTTTGATTTCGTCTTGCGCAATCCTGCAGGGTTTGCGCGAATGGGTATCGATCACCGGTGGCGCGCCACCCTGAAGTTGCCGGGCGCGCCGTGCCGCAACCAAGATGTATCTGTAATTGCTGTCGAAGCCATCAATCAACTTCATTGAATTCTCCCCTGCATTATTGCCCGCCGCTGGCGGCGGTCTCCCGGAAAGACTCCAGAATGGGCTGAAGCCTTTCGTGAACTTTTTCCAGGCGGCACAGTTCCGCCCTTGCGCTTAGCGTTTGATCAGTCTGTTTCGCGCGCTTGAATCTTTCCGAAAGGAGGATGGCCTCAAGCGCGTCAACCGACTCCTCCAGCCGATCATTCACCAAAATATAGTCGTATTTCTGGTAATTCTCAATCTCGCGCCTGGCGCCGTTTAGTCGGCGCTGGATCTTCTCTTCAGAATCCTGGCCGCGTTCTCGCAGGCGCCGCTCGAGTTCAACGCGAGTAGGTGGAAGAATGAATATGCGCACCGAATTCGGAAGCTTCGACTTAATCTGAGCAGCCCCTTGGACGTCGATGTCGAGCAAGAGGTCCCTTGCGCCGTCTTCTGCCTTTCGCAGGAAACGCCTCGCCGTGCCGTAGTAGTCTCCAAAAACATCGGCATGCTCAAGGAACTCATTATTGCGAATCATCTCCTCGAACTGCTCGCGGGTGACGAAAAAATATTCTCGTCCGTTCTGCTCGGTCCCGCGCGGCTTGCGGGTGGTGTAGGAAATTGAGAATTCCAGGTTTGGAACACGATCGCGCACTTTGTTGACCAACGTTGATTTGCCTGACCCGGAAGGAGCGGAGATGATGAACACGCTGGTCATTATTATTATTATTATTATTCGATGTTTTGCACTTGCTCGCGTGCCTTCTCGATGTCGGCTTTCATGGCCAATCCAGCTTCAGTAATGCGCACAGCATCTCCGGCGAGCCCAGAGGTTTTCGAAAGCAGGGTATTCGCCTCGCGATTCATCTCTTGCAATAGGAAATCCAACTTCTTGCCGACTTCTCCGCCACTATCAAGCAGTCCGAGAAAATGTTGCACGTGGTTTTCTAAGCGTACCAACTCTTCTTGAATATCGCTGCGATCGGCCAATAGCGCGGCCTCCTGAAGAATGCGGTCTTGATCAACAGCTGCGCCGAGCCACTCCTGCATGCGTGATTTTAGCCGCTCGGAATACGTCTTCAGCACGGTCTCGCGATGTTTACGTACCTCCGTGCATGCCGATTGCAGATGAGCCATTCGTTCCCGCAACTCGCGTTCGGCACCGCGGCCTTCTTCTTCCCGCATCCGGTTTAATTGTTGAAGCGCTTCCGCCAACTTCTCGAGTACCGCGGGTGTCAGTTCTTCGTCCTGAGGAGCTGCAGCCGACTCGAGCGCGCCAGGAAGCCGCAATACTGCATTCAGGTCAGGTTCCGCTGCGATGCCGGCTTCGATGGCCGCCGCTCTGAAAGCATGCACATACGCAGAGACCAGTTGTCGATTCAGCGCAAGTGCCGTAGATCCGCCCTGTTCAAACGAAAGGTTCACATCCACATGGCCGCGCGCCAGTTTCTCTTTTAAGGCCGGTCGCAATGCCATTTCCAGCGCGTCAGTGCTTGAGGGAAGGCGAAAATGAAGGTCGAGAAAACGATGATTGACGGACTTAATGGAAAGAGTGAAACCAAGACCTCCGGTCAGTTGCCCGCGTGCCTGGGCGAAACCAGTCATGGATCGTATCGGCATCAAAGTGTCCCGGTATTCATTGTGCTTGTGCGATTACTCGTGTCGTCTCCGCGTCAATAAATTGGAGATCATACAGTCTTCGATAAGTTCCAAGTTTTTGCATCAGTTCGTCGTGGCTGCCTATGTCTGCGATGGTCCCGTTCTCGAGCACCACGATTCGGTCGGCGCGACGGACAGTGGAGAGCCGGTGCGCGATGACCACAACCGTGCGTCCCGTCATCAGATTCTGCAATGCAGATTGCACCAGCGCCTCCGATTCGCTGTCGAGCGCCGAAGTCGCTTCGTCCAGGATGAGAATGGGGGCGTTCTTAAGAAGAGCGCGAGCAATAGCAATACGTTGACGCTCGCCTCCGGAAAGCCGTATCCCTCGCTCGCCAATTACAGTTTCGTATGCCGCGGGCAGTTCCATGATGAAGTCGTGCGCCAAAGCCGCGCGGGCTGCAGCTTCTACTTCTTTCTGCGAGATGCTTGGCTGCCCATAGGCAATGTTGTTACGCAGCGTGTCGTTGAAGAGCACTGTTTCCTGAGTGACAACTCCGATTTGCGAGCGGACCGAGGACAGAGACACATCGCGAAGGTCGTGCCCATCGATCGTAATTCTGCCGGAAGTAACGTCGAAGAAACGAGGTATGAGCGAAACCAGGGTGCTCTTGCCGGCGCCGCTCGATCCTACCAGCGCCAGAATCTCGCCGGCCCGAACTTCCAGGTTGATGTTGCGCAGGACCTCGCGCTGTACGCCTTCCGCTTCATAGCAGAAGCAAACGTTCTCAAGACTAATTTTCTTTGAGAAGTGCGGCAGCATCGTTGCGCCGGGTTTTTCCTGGACTTCATCGCGAACGTCGAGAAACTTGAATATTTCCGAAGACGCGCCCAAAGCTTGCTGAAAGCTGTTGTGAAATAGTGCGAACTTGCGAACTGGATCGTAAAGCTTGAACACGGCAATAATGAATGCAACGAAGATTCCGGGCGTCATCCAGCCGTGCACGATCTGCTCGCGGCCTAGCAAGAGGAGTAGAGCAATTGCGACTGCTCCAAAAATGTCCATCAGAGGCGAACTGATGGCCGCCGCGGCAACCGACCGCAAATTGGCGCGGAAGAGGCGGTGCGCTGCATTGCGAAAGCGCGCAAACTCCCATGCCTCCATGCTGAAGGCCTTCACGATGCGATTTCCGGTGATGGTCTCGTGAAGAATATTTTGAATGTCGGCCAATTTGTCTTGCCCACGTCGCGTGGTATGGCGCACTCGCCGGCCGATCTTGCTCGCGGAAAAAATGATGACTGGAACAAACAGAAGAAGCAACCACGCGAGCTTCCTGCCCAGCACAATAACTACTCCAGCGGTAAATACAAACGTGAAAAACTGCTGCAGAAATTCAGCCAATATACTCGACATCGCGAATTGCACGCGTTCGATGTCGCTGACAATCGTCGAAACCAGGGTCCCCGTGGTGTGCTTCTGGAAAAATGCGGCTGAGCGGCGCAGAATCGAGTTGTAGAGAGAATTGCGCAGGTCGGTAATCAGCCCGTAACCGGCATAGTTCACGAGGTATGTGCCAGCGTAGTCGAGGATCCCTTTCAGCACTGTGGACGCAACAAAGGCAAACGCGACGACTGTCCAGGCATTGTGGAAGTGCGAAGGCACAAAGCGCTGCAGATAAATCGTGCGGTTCGTATGCGGGATAGTGAAAAGCAGGATGTTGTCGGAACCGGAGGAGGGATTCAACACACGGTCTAGCACCGGCCCGACCAGCAGAACCCGGAATGCATCGAGAAATCCGACCGCCGCGAAGAAAATAACAGAGGGGATGAACTGCCACCAATACGGCACCAGATACCGCAAGAGCCGCGTCAGCGGGCGCATGCGGGACCTCGGCCAATTAAGTGGATTTCGACTCTTCGAAAACCGGGAAGAGTGGTGCAGCCTGCGGATGAGGTAGGCATCTGGTGCAAACACTTATTCTACTTGAGACCTAAAGATTATTAACTTGGGAAAGCAGTTTCTGCAGCAATCTCACGTGCCACTCTGATTCCTGACACGATCGCTCCCTGCATCCATCCGGGCCATGGCGAGGCATGCTCGCCCGCGAACCAGACTCTCCCTTCGCATTTGCAAATCGCCGGATACCATTGTTGCTGGCCAGGGTGATAGACGACGAAGGCGCCACGCTCCCAGGGATCATTGGCCCATGACTTTGTGACCACGGTCTCAAGGTTCTGCCGCAGTCCCGGATGCACTTCGTCCATGGCGGCGATCAGTTGCTCGGTTCGTTCAGCTTCGTTTAGCGCGTCTAAGTGGCGGGCGTAATCCTCGTAGATATAGGCTTGTAGTAATCCGCGTTTTCCCGGCTTTCCATACGTCGGATGCCAAACCTCGAAATCCTTGTCCGATGATCCAAAGCCGTTCAAGCCTTCGTCCTCCCAATAGCGGCGACTGACCTGATAAGTTGCTCGCACCACAGGACCGTAAGTGAGTCCATCGATCACCTTGCGTTTCTCTGGCGACCAATCCGGCGTGACCGCGATATGCCGCAATGCCCCGAATGGAATTGTGCAGATAGCAGCCTCGGCTTCGATGTGGTCGAGCATTCCGGCGCGCCGGTACGCGATGCGCACTCGATTTTCTCCATGCTCAATGTGCTCCACCGCACACCCGTAGCGGATCACGTCGCTCAGCTTTGCCGCGAACGCACGCGGAAGCTGATCGTTGCCTCCTTTGATCTTTGACAGCGACTGAGTGTGATGGCTGAACGCATCGCGCATGAAGTCCAGTGCGGCGTCTTGTTCGAAGCCGAACAGCAAATAATGGATGGCATCAGGCGAGGCCCCGCGCTGGCGTAAGTAATCCGCCATTGAGATGTCAGCGAGCCCCGCCATCTCCGGCGGCCAGTCCTCGCGGATGGCGTCGCCGATTTTCCTCATGGTCTCGCCGTAGTAATGCTCATCCAGACTCGCAAGCCCGATCCTTCGCTCCTCTGACGTGAGATCGAGCGGCACCTGCGACATATCCACCGGCATGCCAACCGGCATTTTGACGCGCTTGCCTTTAAGTACCGCGACTTCGGCCAGTTCCTGGGGAAAAAACGGTTCCAATTCGAGCCCGAAGTGCTTCACCCATTCGAGCGTTATGTTGTGAGTGTTCGGAATACGTCCAGCGCCGGCTTCGGCATAGAGTTCATCAGAGAGTCCCTCGCGGATCGTATGTACGCGCCCACCGGGATGAAGTTGAGCTTCGAGAATGGTGACATCATGCCCGGCACGGGTCAGTTCCCAACCTGCCGCAAGCCCTGCCAACCCCGCACCAAGTATCGCGACCCGCTTGCCGGTGCCGCGCCGCTCGGCCGGTCCTTGCGGCAAACCCAACGCTGCGCGGGATGACAAATAAACTCCACCCGCAGCAAGTCCCGCTCGCCTTAAGAATTCGCGACGGTCCAAGGTCATGTCCGTCGAATTCTATTGGGAATGCTTTAGAACAACAAGGCGAGCATACGGATAAACCACCCGAGCTCTTAGTGCATTACGCCTTTTGAGGTCTACACAGGCCGACTCACGCTGGCGCGTAAATGGCATACCCACGAGGCGCAGCCCAGAAATCTGCGACGCCGTTTAGGTCGGTTTGCTTTTCTGCTGGCATTGAGCGGTCTCCTCGCCCCCACCACGCGATCGGTTTCATGCGTCTGGTCTGCCATTGGGTTGTAACCGACTTCCCATTCCATGCGTCTCCACGATTGTTGAGTACGAAAATCAATCCTGGTTGGTTGCCGAAGCCGCCTCGCTGCGTGACGTAGAGATCAGAATCCGCATAAAGGACCGAGGCAGTCCCTCCCGCATAGCCTTCGTGTGCGGAAATTAACGCAGCAATCCCGTTGGGAGTGCCTCTTCCTGCGAGGTTGAAGTTGAAATAGTCCTGCCAAAACACCGACGGATAACCCTCGGAAGTTAGGATGAAAGCGTAAGCCAGTAGCTTGTCATTCACCACGGCGTTGTTGCCATCGCGAATGGTGTCATGGTTGTCCACAAATGTCGCCGCCTGCAAGGGAAAACGCTCGACAACCGTTCCGCTCGCGAGACCGCGCAGATCGAAGCCGTATTGGTCGCAAAGATTCTTAAGTTTGTAGTGCAGCGGAAAGTCGAACGCGGAAACTGGATTATCCATGAACGCGTTGTTGATCGAGCCCAGCCATTCGTCCACGACACGGTCTGAATCCCAGCACTCACCTATACAGAAGGGACGTAGCAGCTTTCCACCCCGGCTGTAGCGGTATTCTGCAATTCCTTTAACCATCCACGGGCCATAACCTTTGACAAAGTCGAAGCGAAAGCCATCGAACCCGATGTCCTCGATTAACCAATGGGTATATTCCATCAGGGCTTTATAAACGTCGGGATTGCGATGGCAGAGGTCAGGCATATCTCCGAAGCTTTGAAAGCCGTCCATGGTCTCGTAGCTGCTGGGATGAAAGCATGTCCAGTCGCGAGGAAACCTGCCGCTCTTCGGCGCAAACTGTGTCCAGCGCGTTTTGCCATCAATCGGATTTAATTCCTGCCCATCCCCGCCGGAATTGTGGTTGAGAACCACGTCTGCATATACTTGGAGCGAGTTCTGGTGAGCAGCACTTATGAAATCCAGCAGGTCTTGCCTGGTTCCAAACCAGGTCTCAGTCCGGCCTTTCTGGTTGAACTCGCCGAGATCGAAGTAGTCATAGGGGTCATATCCCATGGAATTCCAGTTGGCGGCCTTAGATGAGGGCGGCAGCCATAGAGCAGTGAACCCATCGGCTGCCAAGTCAGGTAGCCGCGCCATAATCTTTCGCAACCAGCGCCCCTCACTGCTTTCCGCCGCAGGACAATCCCAATAAAAAGCTTGTAACAGTACGCCCATACTCAAACTCCGAAAAGGGGAATACTTTGATAGTGATGTGGGGGCGGCTAGCGTATCAGTTCAATCAGTGTGCTCTTGCCAAATTCCTGTGAATTCGGAACCTTGTTTGTGATTTAGAGCAGCCGCTTCAAAATCCAGGCGGACGCTCGTCAGCCACACCGAAGGCGTTTTCCAGCGCAATTCCGGCTTGCCCCAACGTACCCTCGTCGAAGAGCCGTCCAATCAGAGTGATGCCATGCGGCACACGTCGTGGTGGCGAGAACTTGGGCAGAGGATTGTTTGGATCCGGCGCCCAGTCGCTACGCGCCTCTGATACTTCGACAAAGCCGGCGCGCAGCGTGAGCGAAGGATGTCCGGTGAAATTCGTAATCGTGAGCATTTCATCCCGCAGTGATGGAACCAGCAGCAAATCCACTTGTGAGAAAACGCGCGCCATTTCTTCCGCCACTTTGCGACGGAAGCGATCAGCTTGAACGAAGTCTACGGCGGATAGGAAACGCGATTGGCGAAAAACATTAGGCCATGCGTCGGGAACTTGGACCTTGAGCTGATTTAATCCGCCGCTCAAAGTGAGCTCCTCAAATGCAGCAGCGCTTTCGGCGAACAGAATCAGATCGAGCGAATCGTATGGCCAATCCGGGATGTAGACTTCAGTCGGCACCATGCCCAGCTTCTTCGCCGTTTCCAGGGCAGCACGATCGACGTCCGTAGCGGGAGCATCTTTCATCCACGCTGGGAAGTATCCGACTCTAAGTCCTTTGACTGTTCTGCTGGCGTCGAAGTCCAGCTTGCTGGATAGGCTGGACAGATCACCCGGGTCCGGCCCAGAAATAGCATTGAGCACCAACATCGCGTCTTCGACGCCGCGAGTCATCGGCCCCAGCTTATCGAGCGACCAGCACAGCGTCATCGCGCCTGTGCGCGGGACCCGTCCATAAGTGGGCCGCAACCCGGTAATGCCGCAGCGCATGCTTGGACCAACAATGCTGCCGCCGGTCTCGCTCCCAATGGCAAATGCGACCAGTCCTGCAGCCGTCGCCGCACCTGGACCGGCACTCGATCCCGATGATCCTTCTTCGAGCAGCCACGGGTTCATCGTCTGCCCGCCGAACCAGATGTCATTGAGTGCCAGTGCGCCCATGCTAAGTTTTGCAAGCAGCACCGCGCCGGCAGCATGCATACGCTTGACCACCGCCGCATCTTGCTTCGGTACGCGGTTGCGAAACGGCTCGGCGCCATAGGTAGTTGGTATATTCGCAGTATCTAGAAGATCTTTAGCGCCCCACGCAATTCCGTGCAGCGGCCCACGATAGTTGCCAGCGGCGATTTCGGCATCAGCCTTTCGCGCTTGCTCCAACGCCAATTCGCGCGTGAGCGTGATCACGCATCGCAGCTTGGGATCGAGGTGCTGCACCCGCGCCAGATAGATATTCGTGAGTCGCTCCGAGCTGAGTTTTCGCTGTTCGATCCAGCGGGAGAGATTTGTAATGGGCGCGAATGCAATATCCTCATCTCTGGTGGGTACGGGACCTGGATCAGCCTTGCTCCGGATGAACCGCTGTCGCTCCGGGCCTGCCGTCTGTCCGGGCAGAATCGGATCCCAGCGCGACCAGGGCGCGACTGAGGCCTCAATAGTCACCTTGCGCGGGCCGGTCCGCCGTTCATACAGCGCCGCCATATTGCTACGCCAGCTTTTTGCTGCAACAGCGCGTTCACTGTCGCTTAACTCGATCTGCACCAATTTTTCTGCTTCGGCGAATGTGGCAGGCGCAACTTCCGGGCCGACAGCTGGCCCAGTCCCAAACGCCGGCGGCGCGCCCGGCTGCTGCTGCTCTGGCGCTTGCGAGAAGCTGGGACGCGCACCCGCAGCAGCCAACAAACCAACCGATGCGCGCTTCAGGAATTGACGCCGGGATTTCGACATCTGTCCTCCCCAACAGGCTCTTACTTCGGGCTGTCTCTGTGCGCGACCTTGATCCGATAGCCTGCCTTCTTCAGCCGCTTGGCGACCTCTTCGGCAATCATCACCGAGCGGTGCTGGCCGCCGGTGCAGCCGAAGGCGATTGTCAGATAACTTTTCCCTTCGTGAATGTAATGCGGAAGAAGATAAATCAGCAGGTCGGAGATTCGCTGGATAAATTCCGGCGTCTGCGGGAATGAGCGGATATATTTCGCAACTTTGGGATCGCGTCCCGTCAGCGCGCGGAATTCGGGGATGAAATGCGGGTTGGGCAGGAAGCGCGCGTCGAAGACCAGGTCAGCATCATCGGGTACGCCGTGCCTGAATCCGAAGCTTACGCAGGAAACCAGAATGTTTCTGCCCTTTTCTTTCTTTTGAAACAACTCATTGATATGCGCTCGCAGTTCATGAACATTGAACTTGGAGGTGTCGATCACCAAATCAGCCATGGCGCGAATGGAACGCAACCGACGCCGCTCGGCTGTCAGGGAGGCTTTTACAGGAGTATCCGTACCTAGCGGGTGCGGACGGCGGGTCTCGCTGAAGCGGCGCAGCAGGACTCCATCGGAGGCTTCCAGGAAGACCAGCTTGGTGGTGATCGTCCGTTTGACCGATTTGATGATGGCGGGCAGTTCTTCCAGTTGCCGGCCTTCGCGGACGTCCACAACCAGCGCAGTGCGCTCGATTTCAGCGGATTGTCCGACGAGCTCCGCAAAGCGCGGAATCAAGCCGACGGGAAGATTATCGACACAGTAATAACCGAGATCCTCAAAGGCTTTCAGGACGGACGCCTTCCCCGAACCGCTCATGCCGGTGATGATGACCAGTTCGCCCGCTGGCCGTCCATCATGCGGCGAATCTTTATGCGCAAGTTTTCGGGTTGCGTCGGTGAGTTTAGAAGCGATACGACGAAGCGCCATTCTGAATGGATGTTAGCAGCGGCAAGGTTATCATCGCTAGTTCCGCGGGAAGTGCCCAGAAGCAGTTCACAACAGAGGCACAGAGACACAGAGGCCGGAAAATCGTGAGGATCAAGAAAAAATGGATTTATCTGCAACCTGAGGGGATGAGTTGATATTCGGTCTCAAATTATAGAGCTATGTCCCACGATTCCTCTGCGTCTCTGTGCCTCTGTGGTAAAACGCTCTTTACGCGCAGGCGTCGCGCCAACCTGCAATTTCTTTCAGACCTTCGCCGCGGTGTTCGAAAAGCCGCACCCGGTGGCGGGAATGCTCGAATTCGTGTATGTCGGCCCACACCTCAGCCTGCCAGGCTTGGTCATGAATAGCTGACTCACCGCAGCTGGCACAGCGGGTGTGCAGCTTCCGCACGACGGACGAAAAGAGTCCCTCCGGCTGAAGTTCGATAAAAATGCAGCGCACTTCCTTGATGTCTTCGTTTTCACCAATCAAGTGCTCGTATCGCAGCAGGTAGCCAAAGCCAAGCTTGCTGGCTTCGCGCTCGGCCTCGGCGCGAGTGTGGAACGGCCCGTATTCGGCGCGTAGTTGCTCGGTTGAGTCACACGCCATCCAAAAAGTCTCTTTGTAGATCATCAATTTTCGCCCCAGGAGATACTCGCCAAATTTTGTCGACACTTTTCAATTCGGGAACGCGAATCCCGTGAGTCATGTCAGGAGCAATTCGAGTGCCGTATCGGACAGGTTAATTCCTTGATTTCCGGCACCTTAGGAGTGTCATTCGCACATTCTGCAAGCCTTTGCAATGGTTTTCCCAATCTTTGCGCCAAGGCGATCTTCGCAGCCCCACGGCCATTCGTTCAGGCGGTCTGTCTGGATAATCCTGTGGCGCTCCCTTACCATCACAGCCGAAGGCAAAGACGTTGATGGGTAAACGCCGTGAACCGCGAAAGTCGGTGGAGTTGCCGGTACGCATCTTTGGCACAGACTCCGTAGGCAAGATCTTCTCGGAAAATGTGGCTACCGTGGACATAAGCCAAACCGGAGTCAGACTGACTGGAGTCCGCGCCAAACTCAAGATCGACGAAACCATTGGTGTCACCTATGGCAAGAATACGGTCCATTTCCGGGTCAAGTGGCTGACCGACTCGAGCTCTTCGACCAAGGCACAGGTCGGACTGTTGAGTCTTGCGCCGGAGAAGCGGTTCTGGGACTTTACAGTGCCCTCTGGCAGCGCCGACACCTTTCGACCGAGCGCCGACCGCCGGAAGTCGCCAAGAGTCAAATGCTCCATTTCGGCGGAATTGCGTGCTCAGGGCCAGCCCGTAATCTGGGGCAAAGTTTCGGATCTCAGTCTCGGCGGGTGCTTCGTCGAAATACCCATTCCGCTGAAACAGGGAGCCAGTTTTGAGATCACTCTGTGGCTGGGAAACACAAAACTCCGCTTCCAGGGGCAGGTTGTCACGACTGCTCCTGGATTCGGTATCGGCGTGCGATTCAGCGATATCTCCGCAGAAAACCAGCAATTCTTGCGGAGCCACATTGAAGCGATTGCCGAAGTCAATTCAGCTACGCACTTCCCGCTCGCATAACAGGTTGCGCCTCACGTGCCCGGACATCGACACTGTCAGCCCAAGTCGTACCCCCATGTGAAGCCACGTAGAGCGCCAGCTCCAGACGGCTCCACACCCCCAGCTTGTCGAAAACTCCGCGCAGCTGGTTCTTGACCACCTGTTCGGTGCTGCCCAGGCACGCTGCGATTTCGGGGTTCGTCTTTCCCTCCCATACCATAGTGGCGACGGTGATTTCCCTGCGGCTTAATTGTTCACGAGGCGACATGATTGAGTTGCTCCTTTTCAAAGATTGCGGTGGCCAGGATGACGCGCTTACGGCCCTGCTTAATTCCTGCCCGCAGAAATAGCGTTCGCAGGTGCTGCTTCACCGTGCGCGGACTGATGTTGAGTTCCGCTGCTATCTCCTTATTGCTGCAGCCTTGCACCAGGAGCTTGAGAACTTCCTGATCGCGGCGCGTAATCTTGATCTGCTCTAAATTCAACATGTGCTGCTCCTTGTTCTTCCGTCGCGTTGCGGCCACTTGAATACAGCGACGAGAAGAGCAAAGCACGTCTTTCGCCAAAGCTTCGCCACTCTTCCGGAATGCCAAGCTGTTATAGATGCGACACTTCAGGCTACGTACCGGAGAGAGGATGCGTCGAAAACTCATGGACAGCCCCTTCTGGAACTAGGCTGGTGCCACAATGAATTTCCCGTGCTTAACTGGAACCCGAAGAAATGGAGAAAGCCCTGCGTCAAGTCAGTTGGACGCGTACTGACGATAAGCCTTGTTTCTGAACTGCTGGTTCTGGCAAGTTCTGTGCGTGGAATGTAAGCTTGTAAACTGCTTTACAATACGACTCAGCGGAGTACCAGCCGTTGACGTCTCTTTTCACAGGCGCAAAGTCGAAACCCCTTGTTGACGAGGCAGGATTTCAGCAACTGCTGGCGGCTGCGTACGTCTTGCAGCAGCACAATGACACCGTTCGCGCTAAGGATCCCCGGCTCGACACAGCTTGGATATTTTCCCAAATCGCAGAAACCCAGTCACAGGTGCGTGAACGAGGTGTGGATTTTTCCGCCGCAATGGGTCTCGTAGTTGATCGCTTGCGGAAAGTGACCGATTCATCTGGGGTTAGCATTAGTCTTCTCATTGAGGGGATCTTGAGTTGCGCTGCCGAATCGGGAGTTACTGCACCAGTTCGCGGCGGCTCCATTGCTTCGAATTCACTCGTGGCCAATGAGCGAGTACGCAACGGTCGGGAGTTCCATTCTTCCGATGCGCAACGAGACACGCGTCTCGACATAGTTACGTGTCGCGAATTGGGAGTCGCTTCCTTGCTCGCGGTTCCAGTTCAACGATCCGGAGAAATTGCTGGACTCATCGAACTCCGCTGGAGTAAGGCTGACGGCTTTCACGAATGTGATGTGCGAACCTGCGAGCTGATGGCAGCCTTGGTGACGGAAGTATTAGATACCAAAGAAGCCAAACCTGAGCGCGTTGCCAGCGTTCCACCAACATTAAAGCCCTGGCCGGACACGAGAATCATCCCGGAACTGCAGGAAATTATTTCCAACCAAACTTCGCAGGAAGCAGTTGCCGATTCGGCTTCCGCGCCCGAGGAAGAAATATCCGGGGGACTCGCGCCGCAGTGCCGTGTGTGTGGACGTCGGTTCGGCGCGGACGAGGCTTTCTGCGGAAACTGCAGCATGCCGCGCGTCGCGGTCAGTCCTACTGAAAATCTACAGAGCAAGTGGGCTTCGATGTGGTTCATACAGCAGGCGCAGGGAACCTTGCAGGAACGGGAGCAGGAAGCTGAACTACCGCCCCAAGTTGCGCCGCAGGCGGAACAGCTCGATGAATTTGAAACCATTCCAGAGGCAGGACTTCCCGAAGTCTCCCTCAACCCTCCGCCGATCGAGACCGCACTTGAGCGGCCCAGCGCCAAAGAGCCTAACCCCCAAGCATTCTCCCTGTGGGTGCATCAGGAACGTGAGCACAAGCAACGGGAGGTCGGCGTAGAAGTAGGTCGGAGCCTGCGGCGAGTGTTTGACGTCGTGCGCGTCCGTCTGCGGATGCCTCGCCGCGCGGTTCAATTGGCGATTATCTCCTCAGCGCTATTCGCGACTCTCTTGCTTTGGAGTATTCGCCCAGGGGGAGATCCGTCCCACCTAACTTGGTTTGAATCCCTGCTGGTACAGATCGGCCTCGCAGAGGTTCCGCAGCAGCGGCAACCCGCATATACAGGCGTTTCCGATATTCGCGTCTGGGTGGACGTCCACACTGCGCTCTACTATTGCCCCGGCTCTGATCTGTATGGGAAGACCCCTGGGGGACACTTCAGCACACAACGGGCTGCGCAGGAAGATCAGTTTGAGCCAGCAACGCGCGCCGCCTGCGAATGATTTAGTAGTGGTGACAAGTGCGCTGAATACGCAGAGAGCGCCCACCAAATGCGCTCCCTGCGTATTTTCTGCGCGACTTCAGTGGGTATGGGCCAGCAGTAACCCTTCGTGCCGGCGTGCTTCGTACCAGAGCGCCAACTCTACGCGGTTCCAGAGCCCCAGCTTGTCGTAGATGGTCCGGAGATAGTTTTTGATGACGTGTTCAGTGGTGCCGATTTCGTCGGCAACTTCTTTGTTTTTAAGTCCTTGAGCGACGAGTTCGATGACTCGCTGTTCGCGCTCGTTGGGGTTAGTCCTGCCGCCTTCTCCTCGGAACATAGTTGTCTCCTATATAAAAGTGTTGCAAGTTTTACTCGTTTGACTCCGCCATTAATTCCAAAGCGGGTGAACAGTCGGTTGAAATGCGCTTTTACCGTCCGCCTCGCCATATTTAACTGCTTAGAGATTTCATCGTTATCGCAGCCTTGTAGGAGCAGTTCCACGACCTGCCGCTCCCGTGGCCTTAACATTCTTTCCTCCATCGACTCACCTCTTGCTGGAATGACTTCACCGCAAAACAGTCGAACGGCCCCGAATCACGGAGGATCATGTGAATTGGTTTGCACATGGTGTGCCAAGTTGCTGGAAATCTCGCGGATACCCGCCCTGATTTCCACAACTTCGGGTCAGAATAGCGAAAGCGTCCGCGATGGACTGGGTTGAATCGACCTCAGTCTCGGGACTGGGCTTCGCAAATAATTGAATTGTCAAAGTCTAACAAAAGACGGTAAATAGAGCGCACCGAGTCCCGGATGCATCGCTGTGACGGCCCTTCACCGAATTGGAGGCAGGTGTCGCACCCACCTTCGACGGCGGTTCTGGTCTGCTTTATCGGCCAGAATGTGGATTCTTGGGTTCCTTAGGTAAAACACCTTAGGTCAAATTTGCTTTCCGCACTGCATCTTTCGGAACTAATTACACTTTCGTGCTATTCACAAAGTATGTTCCCTTAGACCCCTATTCCAGGCGGCGGCGGAAAATCCCTCACCTAGGCCCTAGTCCTTTAGCGAAAAAAAATTCATGCATGTCGCGAATGGTACGATTCATCTTCGAATTTCTTTCGCATGTTCACCTATTGCGATGTGGCGGTCCCCGTGCCGCTCGACCAGGTATTTACCTATCATCTGCCTGACAGGATTTGCGTTGCACCCGGGAACCGCGTGTTGGTACCGTTTCGCCAGCAGCGTCTGGTGGGAATCGTCACTGATGTGCACGATCGCGATCCCAAGGTTACCGCCAAAAAAATTCTACAAACGCTGGATGACGATGGAGACCCTGCTCTCACCGAAGAATTGTTGCGCTTGGGCAAGTGGATTGGCGAATACTATCTGGCTCCCATCGGAGAAGTGTTTCGTTCCATGCTGCCGTTGAGTGCCGAATTTCGCCGCGCTGTCGTTTATCGAATAACAGATGATGGGCATCTGGCATTGCATCTTGCCGGCAACGCAGGATCGTCAGCGCGATCGAAGAGAACACCCGAGGACCAGTATGCAGAATTCCGAGTACTAGATTACCTGGCAAGCCGCGACCAGGCTCGAGAAGAAACCCTGCGCAGTGCCGCGCGTGTTTCCCGCGAACTGCTGGATGGGATGGCGCGAAAGAAATGGATCGCGCGTGAGGATGTCTCGCATGCGGCAGATGCTTCGCGGGTTGAAGAAGTCGCCATCCTCAAGCATGCGGAAGGAAAGCTGAATGCAAACCAGCAATCACTGGTCCAAACCATTGCCGGTGCGGGCGGGCGGCTCTCAGTTGAGGATCTGCGCGGGCTTGATTTACCGAGAAGCACGCTTGGAACTTTGGTGAAACGCGGGCTGATCGAGGTTTCGGAGGAGCCGCTGGAGCTGCCACGTTCCAGTGTGAGCGGACGTGGTCTTCGCGCAGATTTCGATTTCAATTCGGCGCAGCGGGCAGCACTGGATCGAGTGCGCGTCGCAGTTGATGCGCGCAAGTTTGCCGGCATTTTGCTGCATGGTGTAACTGGATCAGGCAAAACAGCTGTTTACCTTTCAGTTATGAAGTCAGTGCTGGATTCCGGGCGCTCCGCTATTTTGCTGGTACCGGAGATCGGCCTCACTCCGGCAGTGGCCGCTGATGTTCACGAGATATTTGGAGACGAGGTCGCAATTCTGCATTCCGCTTTGTCGGACAAAGAACGTGCCGAGCACTGGCATCGCATTCGGCGGGGAGAAGCGCGGGCGGTGGTGGGAACGCGTTCCGCGGTGTTTGCGCCAGTATCGAACCTCGCGCTCATCATCGTGGACGAAGAGCAGGACTCTTCTTACAAGCAGGGGGAGACGCCCCGATATCATGCGCGCGACGTGGCTGTTATGCGGGCGAAATTTTCGGATGCGGTTGTCGTGTTGGGCTCAGCAACGCCTTCACTGGAATCCTACTTCAATGCGAAAAAAGGGCGCTATGTCCTGATGGAAATGCCGGACCGCGTAGAGAAGCGTCCGCTGCCAGAAGTTGAACTTGTGGACATGCGACAGGAATTTCAGGAGACGGGACATGAACAGGTGATCTCGCGCAAGCTGATCGAAGAGATTCGCCTGAGATTGGAGCGCAAGGAACAGGCGATGGTTCTGCTGAATCGCCGCGGATATTCTCCCGTAGTCTTGTGCCGTACCTGCGGCAAGAGTCTTGAATGCAAAAACTGTGCGATTGCGCTCACCCATCACAAAATCAAGCGCCGGATGGAATGCCACTACTGCGGTTTTATGGCTCCCGTGCCGAAGACCTGCGCTTCGTGCAGAAGTGAGTACGTATATTTTCTCGGCACGGGATCAGAAAAGTTAGAAGAGCTGCTGCACGGACTTTTTCCGCAGGCGCGTATCGCACGCCTTGATCGCGACACCGTCCGCAGCCATGCTGATTTCGAGCGCGCGCTGAATGCGCTGGACGCCGGCGAACTGGACCTGCTGGTTGGCACACAGATGATCGCCAAAGGCCACGACATTCACGGCGTGACGCTGGTGGGCGTGGTCGGTGCGGACATGGCGCTGGGCATGCCAGACTTCCGCGCCGCCGAGCGGACGTTTCAATTGCTCACTCAGGTCGCTGGACGCGCCGGGCGCGGAGAAGTCCCAGGCAAAGTAGTGCTGCAAACTTATTTTCCCGAGCACTACGCCGTGCAGTACGCCGCGCAGCACGATTTCGCCGGCTTCTACGAAAAGGAACTCCGCTTCCGCAGCTGGATGCATTATCCGCCGTACAGCTCGCTTGCCAACGTGATGGTCCGCAGCGCAAAGCTCGATGACACGCTCCGCTGGTCAGGCGCGCTCGGCCGCTGGTTCGAAAAAACGCGCCACGAGGGAGTGCGCGTCCTCGGCCCCGCCGCCGCCCCCATCGAGCGACTGAAGCGCGACTATCGTTATCACTTCATTCTGAAGTCCCCAAGCCGCCAGAAGCTGAACACGCTGCTGAGGGAAATGCTGGTGTACGCGGCAAAAGAGAATATTCCGAGGACGAATGTGATTGTGGACGTGGATGCGTTGTGGCTGATGTGAAAAAATGTATTACCGCCCTGGCCAATGCCACGCCGGAGTGTTCATTCGGTTCATCCCTGCGATTGAGGTTTCTCCAAAGTTCTTTTCAAGCACAATCGGGTTATTTCCAGGCTGTTCGGACAGAGCTGCAATGAGCTTTGCTGCGTGAGTGACTACGATAACCTGCGAGCGTTCCGAAGCTCGAGAGATTAAGCGCGCCAACGCTCCTAACAGATCAGGATGCAGACTCGTCTCCGGCTCGTTTAGCACCATGACTGCTGGAGGCCGAGGCGTCAGCAGCGCGGCGATCCAAAGCAAATAGCGAAGGGTCCCGTCAGAAAGTTCCGCTGCATCCAGCGGACGAAGCATGCCGTGCTGCTCCATGACGAGCTCAAAACGTCCTGAATCATTCGCGACTGAGAGCCTGCTGCCGGGAAAAGCGTCAGAGACCGCTGTATCAAGCGCTTTGCTGTCCCCAATCTCGTGGATGGTCTCAATAGCGGCTGCGAGGTCAGACCCATCGTTTCCCAGGATCGGAGTTCGAGTGCCGATCTGGGGCAATCGCGCAGGTGCCTCTGCATCCGTCCGGAAATGATCATAGAACCGCCACGCGCGCATTGACTCTCGCAATAGGAGCATCTCCGGCGCGTTTCGCGGATCAGCAACATGCGTCATCATGCTGTCGAAAGCCGCGAGCGAATCAGCGACGATATTCCACCCATTATTATCGTTACGAATGCGGACAATTGGTCCGTGCCGATCCGCCAGCGCAGTTGAGGGACGGAGCGTTGGCCCATGCCAGATGTATTCCTGCTTGATCTCGGGATCTAGGCTGAATGTGGACTTACTGGGACTCGGAAGGCCCATGTCGATTAGGTATCCAAACTCATCGCCAGCGAAGCCGAGCCGCAAATTTACCGGATGCTTTCTTCTCGTGCCTTGGACTGGATAATCGCCCTGTTTCACCGCCCGTGAAATTGATTCCGGCCCAGCCCACAGCGTGGATTGAAGACCACCCTCACGTGCGAGCACGTGACAACGCGCCCCTGCGCTGTGTCGGCCAAGAGCCGCAGTGCTCGATACAAGCTTGATTTGCCACTGCCATTTGGCCCAGTAATTACGTTTAATCGCCCCAGTGGCACAATCAGGTTGCGCAATGAGCGATAGTTCGAAATCGCAAGGGTGGTGAGCATTCAGTCATATCCGATTCGTCGAAATGCTACCAAACGCTGCCTATTAGCGAACCAGGGTTTCCTCGCACTAAACATTTTTCCGGCATTCCCCCTCGCACTCGCCTAAAATATTGCGGCAGCTCGAATCCCAGCCATGGCAACTGCCATAACCACCACCCAGGACCAGCAAACACCGCACTTCGGCCAGGCAGCGGGCCCATGCGCGATGGTGCTCTTTGGCGCGTCCGGCGATCTCACGAAAAGAAAACTCGTTCCTGCGCTCTTCAATCTGGTGAAGGCTTCGCTCCTCCCGAAAAACTTTGCGATTTTGGGAGTTGCGGTTGATCAACTTGCCGAAGAACAATTTCGCGCGCAGGTTACTTCGTTCTTACCTGCTGAAGACCGTGGTACCGCGGCCTGGGAGTGGTTCCAGCAGCGGCTCTATTATCAAAGCGGTGATTTTGGCGATCCGGCCACGTACTCGACAGTGAGCGCCCGGCTCGGACAGATCGATCAGCAGCACAATACTGAGGGCAACTACCTCTTCTATCTAGCGACCTCGCCAAAATTCTTTGCGTCCATCGTCGAAAAGTTGGGTGGCATTGGCCTCTCCAGCCAGGAGAATGGCCACTGGCGCCGAGTCATCATCGAGAAGCCTTTCGGCAACGACTACGATTCTGCACGCGACTTGAACCGTCAAATAAAAGCAGTACTCTCCGAAAAGCAGATTTATCGCATCGATCACTATCTGGGCAAAGAGACGGTGCAGAACATTTTGGTTTTTCGCTTTGACAATGCCATCTTCGAGCCCATCTGGAACCGCCGTTACATTGACCACGTGCAAATCACCAATGCAGAAACCGTCGGCGTCGAACAGCGTGGCGGATATTTCGATACTGCCGGCACTCTCCGCGATATGGTCCCCAACCATGTAATGCAGCTTCTGAGCTTGACCGCGATGGAATCACCGGTCTCGTTTCATGCCGATGCTGTTCGCAGTGAACAGGCCAAGGTCCTGAACGCGATTCAGCCGCTGGCTTCGGAAGATGTCCTGCAATACAGCGTGCGCGGGCAATATGGCGAAGGTTCTGTCGGAGATGAGCGGGTCAAGGGTTATCGCACCGAACCCGGAGTTTCTCCAGAGTCGAGGACGGAGACTTTCGTCGCGCTCAAGCTCAACATCGACAACTGGCGCTGGGTAGGAGTGCCATTTTATTTGAGGACAGGGAAGCGTCTTGCGAAGCGCCACACTGAAATCACGATTCAATTCAAGAGGACCCCTTTCGAGCTCTTCCGCAATACGCCGGTGCATAAGCACTCCAATCAATTGGTGATACAGATTCAGCCGGTTGAGGGAATTTCGCTCAGCTTCGGCGCGAAAATTCCTGGCCCCATTTTGCGGGTGGGATCAGTTGACATGAGTTTCGAGTACTCCAAATATTTTGGCGCAGACGCATACACTGGCTACGAGGTACTGCTCTACGATTGCATGATCGGCGATGCCACACTGTTCCAGCGCGCAGATATGGTTGAAGCCGGATGGAACGTAGTGGACCCCGTGCTGGACGTCTGGAAAGCGCTGCCGCCGCGGAAATTTCCGAACTACACCTCTGGCACCTGGGGTCCCAAGGAGTCGGACGAACTGATGCAACGCGACGAGCGGGAGTGGAGGACAATCGAATGATTCTGGCAGGCGACATTGGAGCGACGCGTACCCGGCTGGCCGCCTTTCAAACCGAAGGCAGCAAGCTGGAACTGGTGGTCGAGAAAACTTACAAAAGCCAGGACCACAGTGGCCTGCAGGAGATCATCAGCGCGTTCGTGAAGGGCGAGGGCATCCCTGTCCACAGTGCCTGTTTTGGTGTAGCCGGCCCGGTGCGTGCGGGACGAAGCAAAATTTCCAATCTCCCCTGGACGATTGATTCGCGAGAACTCGCTGCTCAACTGAAACTCGGCTCGGTAGGGCTGATCAATGACCTTGAAGCCTATGCCTATGGAATCGACGCGCTCGACTCGAAGGACTTTGTTACGTTGAGCGAAGGTACCGATGACGCTGAAGGCAATCGCGTAGTGATTGCCGCGCGCACCGGCTTGGGAGTTGCTGGCCTCTATTGGGACGGATATCGGCACCATCCTTTTCCTTGTGAAGGCGGCCATGCGGACTTTGCTCCGAAAAACGACCTTGAAGCTGAACTGGCGCATTATCTGCGCAAAAAATACGATCACGTGAGTTGCGAGAGAATTCTTTCCGGCCCGGGAATAAAAAATATTTACGATTTTCTTCGCGACGCCCGAAAAGCCGAAGAGCCCGCGTGGCTGCAGAAGCAAATGAGCGAAGCTCCCGATGCTCCTGCGCTGATATCCCGGCTTGCGCTTGAAAAGAAGGCGGCAATCTGCGATCAGGCGCTAAACATTTTCGTGGGTGTCTACGGATCGGAAACCGGAAACTGCGCTTTGAATTTCCTTGCCACAGGCGGTGTATTCGTCGGCGGAAACATCGCCGCCAAAATCGCCCCCCGAATGCAAGATCCAATCTTCATGAATTCATTTCTCGACAAGGGCCGCATGCGCTCGTTGCTCGTCGACATTCCGGTGAAGATCGTGCTCAATGACAGTTGCGGGATTACCGGCGCGGCGCGCTACACGCTAATTCAAAAAGCGTTCAAGGCTCCGACTCGAGCCTCGGCTTGATAGTGCAATTCTCGAGCCCGCCCTCGGCTTAATACGAAAACACTATTGTGAGTGCGGCTACTTACACCTACCATCGTCCCTCAATCGGAGGGCTGCGGACGATGACGAGGCCGGAGCTGCGCACTGTAGCCGTACTCTTTAGCTTGATGACCATGCTTTCGCTGCGGGCTTCCGGCCAAGGTTGAGTGGCCGCAAAATCTAGCGCGCCCGTGATTGGCGCGTTGTGCAGCACATCTGATCCCAAGGCCGAGAAGGAGAATATCTCGGAAAACGACAGTCCTCTGTCGGCGCGACACTGGTCGGTTTCTACCGGCTACCGCTATCAGCATTCGTTCCGGCATTTTGTCGGCACCACAGAACAGACGCAGCGGGCAACCCAGGAAACCGCGGTGGTGAATTACATCAACCTCTTCGACATGTCGGTGACCTATAAGATCAACCCGCGCTGGAGCCTATCGGCAAGCCTGCCGATCATGAACGCGACTAGGACGTACGATCATCAACTCTTTCAAGTACTTCTTCATATTCCGAACGCGCCTGACCAGGTGACCCACGCCAATGGCATTGGTGACCTCGCGGTGTCGGCGCAGTTTTGGCTGCTGCGTCCGCCGGCCGAAAGAGGTCACAATATCGCGTTCTCCTTTGGTCCAGTATTTCCGACCGGCAGCGATGACATTCGCGATACCGTCGAGACCGTGAATGGTCCACAACGGGTGTTTGTCGATCAATCCATCCAACTTGGCGCTGGTGGATGGGGCATTTCGCTGGGAACCGAGGCGTATCAACGAGTGAAGCGGGCGGTGCTCTATGGCTCGGGCACTTACCTGATAACGCCGCAGGAGCAGAATGGGATTCCCAACGCTTCGCTGGCGGGAGTGAAGTTCCCGAAAAATCCGCTTACGTCCACGATGTCGATCCCAGATCAATATCTAGCCGACGGCGGTATCGCTTACCCTGTTCCCAAAATTCGCGGCATGGCGGCGAAGTTTGGAATGCGCTACGAGGGCGTCAAGGTGCGTGACCTGATTGGCGGCAGCCTCGGCTTTCGGCGTCCGGGCTATGCGCTCTCGATTGAGCCTGGTATGCAATACGAGAGAAACAAGAGCACCTGGTCGCTAAACATACCAGTAGCAGTGCAGCGCAACCGTAAACGCAGTGTTCCGGACCTAATACAAGGTAAAGCAGGGGACGCCGCGTTTGCTGATTACCTTATTCTGTTGGGATATTCACGTTCGTTCTGATTAGCGGCGCGGCTGTAGGCGAATGGAGCAGGCAATGAAACGAGCACGAGTCATAGCAATTGGATTCTGTTTGCTGCTGGGGACGGCTAGTTTCGGAGGAGAGACAGCCTACCTATCGTGGCACGATACTGAGGGGACTGCGCAGAATCTGGACAAGTACAAGGGCAAGATCGTGGTCCTGAATTTCTGGGCCACATGGTGCGTTCCGTGCCAGCATGAGATGCCTCTGCTTGCGGAAATGCAGAAGAAGTATGAAGAGAAAGGCGTGGTAGTTCTCGGCGCCTCCGTTGACGATGAGAAGAGCCAGAATCTAATTCAGCCGTTTGCCGAAAAGAACAAGATTTTGTTCCCACTGCTACAGGGAGCAAACACCGATCAGATGCAAAAACTGCAACTCGGCGAGGCAATTCCTGCCACCGCGTTCTTCGATGCAGATGGAAAACTGGTTGGTCGCGTACTGGGCGAACTGGACAAGTCAGACATGGAAAAAAGACTCGAATGGATGCTCGGCAACCACCATGGTAAAGCACCGCCGGAGTTCGTGAACAGATTTCAAAAGAAGCGCCAACCTGAAGCACCTTCCGTCTTCCACTGACGGACAGTCGCTCCGCCATTAATCTCTCGCCTGAGTGGGACGCGCCACAACAAAGCGCAGTGGCAGAATGGGTGAAGTTCCGTCTGCTATCCTCATATTTCATTAGGAGCTTCCATGGCAGGATTCAACGGCTTGCGCGTGCTTTCGTTCGAAAGCCGGCGCGCCCAGGAAATTGCACAGCTTATCCGCAACAACGGCGGCGAGCCGATCATCGCGCCGTCCACCCGCGAGGTGCAAACTCCCAATGAAGAAGAGCGCCAGCTGATTGCAGGAATTCTGAACCATGAGTTCGATGCGATCATCTTTATGACGGGCGTGGGCTCGCGCGCTCTGGTGCAAGCGGCGGAGTCCGTGAGTTCGCGTGAAGACTTCCTAGGCGCGCTGCGTCACACACGAGTTGTGGTTCGCGGTCCCAAGCCAGCTGCGGCCATGCGCGAATTCAATGTTCCGGTGACACTCGCCGTTCCCGAACCAAACACCTGGCGAGAAATCGTGAAGGCGCTGGATGACAATCCTGAGAAGGTCCTCGTGGGAAAGCGGCGCATTGCCGTTCAAGAGCACGGTGAGCCGAGCCCGGAACTTTATGCGGCCCTTCGCGAGCGCGGCGCGGAAGTCTTTCCTGCGCGCGTGTATCGCTGGGAGCTACCGGAGGACACGGCACCTTTGAAACAAGCGGTGCGCGCGCTGATCAATGGCGAAGTGGATGTTGTGCTGTTCACTTCGAGCGTCCAGTACATTCATGCCGTCCAGATCGCGTCCGAGATGGGATTAAAAATGGAATTTGCCGCGGCCCTCAAGCGAAGCGTGGTGGCATCCATCGGTCCAATTGCAACCGAAACGCTGCGGAAGCACGGAGTGCGTGTGGATTTCGAACCTTCGCACCCAAAAATGGGTTTCCTGGTAAAAGAAGTCGCAGAAAGATCCGGCTCTCGTGCCTCACAAACTGGATAGGCGGGCCCTTAAAAGGCCGCCTACTCAGCCGATCATCAGAATTGCAGTGTTCGCATACTCAGCACCTGCAGCGGAAGGCTGCTAGGCTTGCTGTTATAGG
>WNFR01001271.1_pt1 | contig 26191 bp, 17 predicted proteins | sample 5400221 | NCBI WGS metagenome assembly WNFR01 (sample SAMN13153357, study PRJNA577476) | soil metagenome | isolation source: 40 cm soil under Madrone tree | place: USA:California | collected 2016-06-14
CTGGGCTGCATGACCTATGGGCAACCCGCCACCGGAAAAATCAAGCCGGGCAGCCACGCCTGGGCCCTGAATGAAGAAGAGAGTCAGCCCTTCTTGCGTCAGGCGCTTGATTTGGGCATCAATTTTTTCGACACCGCCAACGTTTATTCAGCGGGGGCCAGCGAAGAGGTCCTTGGGCGATTTCTGCGCGCACATGCCCGCCGCGAAGCCGTAGTCATTGCGACTAAGGCGTATGGCCTCATGCGCGACGAGCCGAATGGCCAAGGCCTCTCGCGCAAAGAAATCCTTTACGAACTCGATCAGAGCCTGCGTCGTCTCGAAACCGACTACGTGGACTTGTATCAAATCCACCGCTGGGATTACGAGACCCCGATCGAAGAAACGCTTGAGGCGCTGCACGAGGTAGTGAAGTCTGGCAAGGTGCGCTATATCGGAGCGTCTTCCATGTACGCGTGGCAATTCACGAAGGCGTTGTATCTTGCGGATCGCCATGGTTGGACGCGATTCGTTTCCATGCAAAATCATTACAACCTGCTTTATCGGGAAGAAGAACGAGAGATGATGCCGCTCTGCCAAGCCGAGGGCATTGGTGTACTTCCGTGGAGTCCGCTCGCGCGCGGACGTCTGGCTCGCCCGTGGCAGACCGAGAGCACAAAACGCTTTGAGACGGATCAGTTCGGCAAGACGATGTATTCGAAGACGGAAGAAGCAGACCGTAAAGTGGTTGACCGGCTCGGTGAGCTCTCCGAAAAGCGTGGCGTTCCCCGCGCTCAACTTGCGCTTGCCTGGATGCTCAGCAAACCGTTCGTCACTTCGCCGATTGTGGGCGCTACCAAGCTGAATCATCTTACCGATGCGGTCGCCGCACTATCGCTGCGACTTACACCCGAAGAGATTGCGTCGCTCGAAGAGGCCTACACGCCGCACCCAGTACTCGGTTTCAGCTAAGCCGCTAAGGATCGGCACGCCTCAGATGCAGACGCATAGGCCGCCGCATCTCGTGGCGTTGGCAATCGCCATGACCATGGCAAGCCGGCCGCGCTGAGAGCGTACTTGAGTCCCGTGTGAGTAATAGTGATAGCCAACGTGGGTGAGATTTTTCAGGACAAGCCTAAACGATTTTCGAGTGTAGCGAATCAACGCGTGCCAACGAGTGCCGCCCTCATACTGCACAAAGTCGAATCCCTCCTCCTACCGGACGTGAGTCAACGGATCATCCACTGCTCACTAATACGCAAGTCGGGTTTGTTTCAAGACCACAATCACTGATGAAATCAGCGTTTTTTCTGTCCAAGCAAGGGCAGAGCTAACCGCAGCGTTACCCGTCGTAAGAAAATCGAATCGAGACCCAAATTCCGGCCTGGCCCACGGCAGTCCTCACACTAAACACTGATCGCCTATGCTGCCCTAAACAGACAGTACTTCTCGCGTGTACCTTTACCGTGCCTGTGTTGACCCGACAGCCTTTGCTCTATAAATTGGGGCATGGGCGTCCAATCCGCTTCACTGGGGCCAGTCCTCGGCCCCAATCCTGCTGCTTTACACTTACTCAGTGTTGTGATCCCCGCTCACAACGAGGAAGGCTGCATCTCCTCGACGGTTGAGCATCTACACCTCGAATTACGCCTTCAGAAGATTCCGCACGAGATCGTTGTCGTCGACGACGGCAGCACGGATTCCACCTGGGCCACGCTTCTAGAACTCTCTCAACACATCACGGTGCTAAAGCCGGTGCAGAACCGAGGACCCCATGGCTTCGGAAGAGCGGTAGCCGAGGGCTTCGCCTGCATGAATGGCGACGCCGTCGTGATCATGATGGCCGACGAATCCGACGACTGCAGAGACGTGGCGCGATATTGGGCGCAGCTAAACCAGGGCTGGGATGCGGTCTTTGGCTCGCGGTTCATTAAAGGCGGCGGCGTGATTGACTACCCCTGGCTCAAACTCCGTCTGAATCGAATAGCAAATTTTGTGATCGGCATCATGTTCGGAACGAAACTAAACGACACTACCAACGCCTTCAAAGCCTACCGCGCAACGGTGATCGATGGTTGTCGGCCGTTGCTTTCGCCGCATTTCAATCTCACAGTGGAACTGCCGCTGAAAACCATTGTTCGCGGATACAGTTGGACCGTCACGCCAATCACTTGGCGAAACCGCCGGGCGGGCATTTCTAAACTAAATCTCAAAGAAATGGGCAGCCGTTACCTCTTTATCTGCTTATATATGTGGCTTGAAAAGTATTTTAGCCACGGTGATTACAAAAAACGCTGACACCGGTTTGGGATTTTCTTTAGCGTCGCACTGAGTTCAGTAGGACCAGTCACGAAATGCCGGTGCGCTCGGCCTCGATTTCTGGACACCCCCAGACAAAGATCCGAATCCCTGAGCGGTGGCTCTGATCGCTGAGATTGTTCTCACTCCAGAGTAAGGTTGCTGTTGTTCACAAAAGTCTGCAAACTTGCTATCGTGTTTTTGCGATCGTCTCACGGTTCATTGCTTTTTGCGAAGGCTTCAATTGATTGAGTGGCTGAATTGAGTTCTGAGCAGGCAACCAGAATTGAGTCTATTCCGAAAGCAGGTTCAGCGTCAGGGCATTCTACGAGTCCTTCTCACCAAGCCTCGATCAGAAACTACCGTAGTCTGACAGTCCTGCTATTCATTCTAAATACCCTATCTGCACTGCTATTTATCCTTTTCGTTAATCACGTGGCTTACGACGATGCAAATCATCTTCCAGACGTTCATCGTTATGCACGCGAGGGAGTGTCGGCCAATAGCATTCGAGCCCACATAAATGCGCCAGGGCCAACGGCCTATCTCTGGATGGCTGTGGCCGTACGCATGTTTCCGGGCAATGAACTCCGGAGTGCGCGGGCCGCCATACTGGTTAGCTGGCTCCTTCTGGGTGCTGGGATCCTAGCTGCCGCTCGTTATACACGCTTCCCTTCCTTTTGGTATGCCGCTCTCTTTGTCACACTGGCCTTTCCCCATGCACTTACTGCAACGGCTCTTGTCTTGACGGAAGGCCCGGCGCTGCTCTTCGCAACCTTGGGAGCTCTCATGTGGGTAGAGTTTCTATCTCTGCCCAGTTTCAATCTTGACAGAGAGCCAGTCGGAATCGCGGGGGGAGTTTTGATCGGTCTCGCGATAACATGTCGACAATACTATTTAGCTTTGCTGCCAACGGGGCTACTTTTTGCTCTACTGCAATGGCGGAAACGTTCCGCGCAGGCTCGCTCACTTTGGGTTCAACCGATCTTGCTGTCCCTCGTGGCGTCAATACCACCCGTACTTCTTTTATTAGCCGTGTGGAAGGGTCTTTCAAGTCCGAATATGGCTTCGGGAATTTCTTACCGCAATTGGACATCCACTGTCGGCGCAAATTTTTGGCGTCCGATTGTCACAACCTTCTACATCGCACTCTATTCTCTTCCTTTGACATTCCCGGCGATGCGACACGTACCACGTGAACAGCGTTGGCGAACTCTTTTGGTCGCTGTTCTCGGTGGGTTTGGAGCCGTTCATTTCATGCCCGCCTTACTGCAGCCGGGCCCGTTCAATTCAGTTGTTGGAATCCTGTCGCGCGCGCCTCGAGTTCAGTCTTTGTTCTTCGCTGTGATCGTGGGCGCAACAATCTACAATTTAGTCGCTGTGGTTTTGCTGTTCTGGGAGAAACGTACAATTCTGTTTTCGTGTCCTCCGGTCGTTTTCTCGATACTCGCGATTGTATTTTTTGTGGCGGAACAGTTCGGAGTCCAAGGTAACCTTCCATTTTACGACCGCTACGTAATTCAATTGGCGCCGTTCCTTGGAATCGCTGCTTTCGCGCTGCTGCCAAAGCTCAGCATGCCACGCCTTCTGGTCCTAGTTGCTAGCTCGGCCTTGGGGCAGTACATGTTGTGGAGGTATGCTTTCTGAAGACGATGGCATGTCGTGAGATCCGTGAGACCGCCATGAGTCCTCGAGTCCATTCACCATCCGACCTGCAGCAACTCTATGAGACCCGCTTCAACGATAATTCTGGATACATGTGCCGGGGTAACCTGGTGGAACTTTTGGTTTCGGCTTTCGCAGTCTGTGACGTTATGCTCTTAAATCACTTCAACCGTATTGTTTTTTCATCGGCTGAGAAAAAATGTCCCCGCTGCTATAGCTTGTACGAATCCCGTGTGCAGTAACCAGGGTGCAACAGCTAGGTAATGCAAGGCACATTGAGCGGAGTGATGGTGGCGCCCTACGTTGCCGCCCGCATTGAAAATTCCTGTAGTCAGCGCCTGCCCTTTTTGGGGAACCATTCAGCGATGGTCTTGATACTTGCGGGAAAGACTTCTGTTTCGCCGCAAGCGGGCGCTGCGACATGCCCGAATTCATGTAACTTATGTGCAGCACTTTCCGTATCGCATCACGGGGGTAGGGATGGCGCAAGGGAAGGTTGTTCGGACGTTGCTCGCTAGTGGAGCGTTGTTGATTCTTTCTCAGCTCGCAACAAGCCAGACTGCGACAAGAGGGAAGACTTCGGCGGACTCAGCGCTGCCCATCGCGGTTTCGGGGCATGAGGAGCGCCTGGTAACAGCGATTCGCGAACGAGTGAAAGCGTTGGGGCCGAAGACGGACAACTTAGGCAATGTTTACGTCACGATTGGAAAAGGAGCGCCGCACAAATTGATAGCCGTGGCCATGGACGAACCCGGGTACGTGGTCAGCGGAATCACGGAGGACGGATATTTGCGCGTGCAGCGTTTGCCGCAGGCCGCAGTCACTCCGGTTATCGATGTGCTGAATTTCGCGCAGCCTGTCTGGGTGCTTACGCGCAGCGGCAAACGGGTGAATGCAGTTTTCGCGGGGCTGAGCGTTCACTTACAGCCAGGACGACTGGGCGGCCCGAAAATGAATCATCCCGACGAATTGTTCGTGGACATTGGAGCAAAGAACGCTGCGGAAGTTGCTGCCGCGGGCGTAGACGTGCTTGACGCAGTTGCTACACAAAGAAACTTGCTTGCGGTTGGCAGAGAGCAAATCAGCGGGCAATCTTCCGGAGACCGAACAGCGTTGCTGGCGATGATGGAACTGCTTGAGAAAGCGCGGCCAAATGAAACTAAGGGGACCGTTACCGTCGCGTTTGTTGCGCAACATTGGACTGGCGGGCGAGGAATGAATCGGTTGCTGAGCGAAGTTCATCCCGACGAAATGATATTTGTGGGACACGTTGCAGTGCGCTTGCCTGCGGATAACACGGCCGGGGGCACTGCGGTGGTTGCACAAAAACTTGGCAGCGGAGTTTTGATCGGAACGGCGTCTGCGGAGACGGGCACTGCAGATTTTGTTGGTGAACTCAAAGCGCTGGCAGAAACGAAACAAATTCCGGTTACGGTAATTTCCGCGAATTTGCCGCGCATCGCCGGCTACGTACCCAGCGCGGAGTACCCAAAGCGAACTGTTGAAATTGGAGTGCCAACACTTTGGGCGGAAACCCCGGCCGAAACGGTGAACAGAAAGGATGCTGCGAACCTCTTCGAACTGCTCGCAGATTATGCCGGAGTCGATGCGAATGAGGAAATAAAGCCGGAATATTCGGCGAACAAAAACCTTCCAGGCACGATCGAACAACTGGTGACGGCTTACGGAGCGAGCGGCCACGAGGCTGCAGTTCGTGAAAAAGTGAAGGAACTGCTTCCGGAGTGGGCGCGAAAGCAAACGCGTACCGACGATTCGGGAAATTTAATTTTGCATCTAGGGGACCAGAAGCCCAAAGCGAAGACGCCGCGTTTGGCGTTCGTCGCTCACATGGATGAAATTGGCTACGAAGTGAAGAAAATCGAGGACGACGGACGAGTCGACCTGGCGGTTCTGGGCGGTGGTTACACGCAATATTTTCTCGGCCACACGGCTTTGTTACACAAGTCCGACGGCAACGTCGCGGGAGCGGTGATGGAATTGCCGAGTGGATGGGACAAGAATGGATTCGAATGGCCGCAAAGTCTACGCACAATGGATGATCCAGTGCGCGCGTATGTGGGAACAAGTTCGCTGGAAGAAACGGAGAAACTTGGGATCAAGGCCGGCGACTGGCTGACGATAGAGAAAGCGTACCGGCCGATGATCGGGACGCGTGCGATCGCGCGGAGTTTTGACGATCGCGTCGGATGTACGGCGCTAATCGCGGCGGTGAAAGCGCTCGGTCCCAATCTGCCGGGACGCGATGTGACTTTTATCTGGAGCACGGAAGAAGAAGTCGGACTGAAAGGCGCGGCGGCTGCCGCTGAGCACATGTTCGCAGACGGTAAGGTTCCTGACTTCGTGTTTGCGATCGATACATTTGTAAGCAACGATTCGCCGCTGGAGGCGAAACGATTCGGAAACGCGGAGCTGGGCAAGGGATTCGTAGTGCGCGCGGTGGACAATTCAAATATAGTTCCGCTGCAATACGCGGATCGCGTCGTGAAACTCGCTCGCCAAAACAAGATCCCCGTGCAGTATGGTGTGACCGGCGGGGGCAATGACGGAGCTGTATTTACACGATTTGGGAGCGTCGACGTGGCAATGGGATGGCCGCTGCGGTATGCGCATTCACCGGCAGAAGTGATTGACACGCGGGATGTGGATGCTCTTGGCCGGATCGTTACCGTGTTGGCGCAGAGCTGGTGAGGCGCTTCGCGAGCTTAACGTGCCGGTGACGCTAGTCGGGATCCAGAAGAAACTTCGCATAGCGCTCAGCAATCGCCGACCAAGAAAAATACTTCTCCTGCGCGGCGCGGCTGCGTTGCGCAAGCTGCGCGCGAAGATCGTTCTGCGAAAGTACACGCACAATCGCCTCTCCGAGCTGCGAGTGCAGAGTCGCTTCATCCGGCCCTTCGGACAAAAGAATCACGCCGGCGTCGGTGATCGGCGAAGCGGTTTCCCGGCCCTGCAGCGCGATCACCGGTAAGCCGCACGCGACTCCGGCAATCGCGCTGCCGCGACGAGTGGAAATCGTTCCGCGAACAAACAACAAGACATCTGAATCGGCGAACCTCTGGACCAACTCACTCTCTCGGACGACACCTTCGACACTCAACTCGATCGGCAGATCGTCTAAACCTTTTCTCAGCGCGGTCTCGCGCACTTCGGCGTGCCGTCCAAATACAAGCAATCGCAGTTTCCCAAGTTTCTCACTGGCAATCCGCATTGCCGCAATCACGTCCCGCGTCTCGCGATCGCCCGCCGGCCCGCCCGTGATGCTGAATACCCCAATCGTCGGTGGCGAATGAAGGTCGTCGTGAAGCTGCGGATCAAGCGGGAACGGAAGATTTGCGCCGACAGGAATAAACGACGATTCGTTCAAGGAATCAGAATCGCCCAACCAGCTGATACGGTTCGACACAATGGTGAAAATGTTGCGGTCGGAAAATGCCGCCATGTCCTTCATCGCACCGAGTTGGAGCCGGCGCCGAATGCGATCGCGGAGCCGCGAGCCTCCGAACGGCTCGACGTCGTGAAACACGATCGCGATACGGGTTCCAGCCTTTCGCAACACGCGCAGAACGCGAAAGATTCGTCCAGGGAATCCGCGCGCGGACCAGGCGAGCGCCGTGTATTGGACAAGAACCCAGGCACCGCGCCAAGCTTGCGCCTGAAGACGCAACGCTTCGAGCGACGCGGCCCAGCCGTGCTCGTTCCACGGGACGCGGCGAATTTCCAGTTGAAAATTATGCGCGACGAGGGCTGCACCTAGATACCGGCAATAGTCTTCGACTGCGTCGGTGGGTTCGTCGCGGCGTCCAAGCAAAGCGATGACGCGTTGCGCGGTCATTTCTCGACGAGGAAGCTGCCGATGATGAGAGCGTCCATACCTGAACTGAAAAAAGTACGCAGCGCATCGGTTGGGCTGTGCACGATCGCCTCGCCGCGAAGATTGAAAGAAGTGTTCATGATGACGGGCACGCCGGTGGAGGCGCCAAATTCATCAATCAAGTGGTAGTAAAGCGGATTGATTTCGCGCTCAACCGTTTGTGGGCGCGCGCTGCCATCCACGTGGGTTACGGAAGGAATCACGCTGCGTTTTTCTGGGCGCACCTGCGCGGTGAGAATCATGAACGGCGAATCATACGCGGATTCGAGATAGTCCGGTGCAGCTTCTTTTTTGAATGACGGCGCAAACGGCCGCCACCACTCGCGGAATTTCACCGCGCTGTTGACCTTGGCGTTCATTTCCGGATCGCGCGCATCAGCAATGATAGAGCGGCTGCCAAGCGCACGCGGGCCGAACTCCATACGACCCTGAAACCAACCGAGGATTTTACCTTTGGTGAGAAGTTCGGCGCCTGTCTTCGCAGGATCGTTCAATTTTGTGTGGCGGATTTTGTAGGTGAGCAGCGCCTTCTCGATCGCGTCGTCGTCGAATGACGGGCCCCAATAACCGTGGCGCATCGCCTTGTTGGGAAGACGCCCGTTGTCATCGAGGTACGGAGCAAGCGCGGCACCGAGTGCGACGCCGTCGTCGGAGGCGGCCGGTTGGACAAAAATCTTTTCGATCGCGCCGGATGCAACGATTTTGCCGTTGCCTTTTGAATTAAGTGCAACACCACCAGCCAGACAAAGATTCTTGGAGCGGGTTTTCTGTAGCGCCAACCCTACGACGGACATCATCGCTTCTTCGCAGGCATTTTGCACCGCAAACGCAATATTTTTATGGTGATCAGAAATGTCGGAGTCAGGCTCGCGCGGAGGTCCGAGCAGCGATGTGAAATGGGAAAACTGCGCACCATCGCCGACAAGAGTTTTCGTGTGAACGCGATACGGCGCATCGTTGGGATTGATGAAGCTGCTCAAGTCAATTCCCGGTTGACCATAGGGCGCAAGGCCCATCACTTTCCATTCATCACAATTGGGAACAAAACCGAGGAAGCCGGTGAATTGGGCATAGAAAAGTCCAAGCGAATCGGGCCAATTAAGCGTGAGAACGTGTTCGAGACGCCCCGCGCGGCCATGCCAAATCGAAGTGGCTTCCCAAGCGCCGCGGCCATCCATCACGACGACGGCAGCGTCATCAAATCCAGAGAAGGCGTGAGCGCTGATCGCGTGCGCTAAGTGATGATCGACGTAACGAAAGCGCGTTTTGTTTGCTCCGAACAATCTGCGGTAAGGAGCTGCACCCGATTCCTGATGCCACATGCTGAGAAAATGCCGCGAGGAATTCAGGACATTGATATAGGAAGGCGGCCACTGTCCGGTGGCATAGAGTTTTAGATCGTGGCGATAAACGGGACCGGCGGTTTGCCAGCCGAAACACACTTCATCTATTTGTGCCGGGGTGACTCTTGCAAAATCGAGGCAGGCCTGGATGGCAAGTTTTGGGAAGCCGGCATCATGCTTGATGCGCGAAATGCGTTCTTCCGCGACGGCGAAAAGCAATTCTCCGTCGCGCACGATGCAGGCGGAGGAATCGTGCATCTGCGAGTAGTTGATTCCCAGTGTCAGCATGAGCTTCGCGGTACGTTTAAATTAAACATAAAATTCGGCAGCAGGCGAATCCGCGAAATGGCGATACGTGAACCAAGATTCATAAGATCATAGCGATTTAAGCCAGGAACGCGACAATAGCGAGGCCCCTTGTATTGTCTCGCGAAAACCGTGCCCGACAATATGGCGAAATTGATTGGCGGCGCAGGCGGTGAGTCCGTGTGCTGAGTAAAAATCCAGGGCAACGAGGCGAGCGCGCGAATCTGGCCACGATCGAGCTGGAGCCATTTTTTTCTGGCCGGACTGCGCCAGACGAGTCAGCAGCTGCTCCACGCGCCGATCATAGGTATGTTCGGCCAAGACAAGAGCGCGCGCTGCTTGGGCGATTTGGCTGCGGGCAGGCTCGTCGTTCAGATAGGTGCGAACGATAGTGCTAATTTCCGCGGGGTCGCGGTAGCCGACGAAGTGGACACCTTCTTGAAAGCCGAGCTGAGCGAGCTCCGTGGGCATTGCTGTGAAAAGCAGAGCGCCGGAAGCAAGAACCTCAAAGACGCGCAAGTTGGCGTCATTGGGAAAATCGTCGCGACCGATGTTCACTACAATTTTCGAGCGGCGATAGACGTTGGCAACCTCTTCGACGGTGTACGGGCGAGACCAGTTGTTGGTACGAAATTCCTTCGCGAGTTTCGGCAGCAATTCGGCGCGAGTTTTGTAAAATTCGCCGCTGGTCTGGCCGACCCAGCCAATTTCGAATTCACGAGGTGGGTTGAAGCCCTCGAAAAAATCTCTGCGAACTGCGTGCGGCAGCAAGAATGCTCCGGGATGTCCAGCGAGCTTAAAGCGTTCTTCGAAAACGGGATGAAAGACGGCGGTGTGATCGAATACGGCCGACCAGCGGATGCGGCGTTCGGTAAAAGCGTAGGTATCGGGATGAAAACACACCGTCGGAACTTCCGAGCGTTCCAGCCCGATCGGAAAGAGAGGGTGCGCCGATTCGAAATGAAAGATTGCGGAAGGTGTGCTGGGGCAGGTACGCAACACGTCTTGGAGCGAGGCATCGAACGGGATCGAATCATCCACGCAAAAAAACTCGATGCCGCGGCGGCGGAACGCATCCGCATAGCCCGGTATCAGCTTCCAGTGATGCTGTTCGCGGCAAAGGCACAGGATGGTCATGCTCGAATGACGATCTGAAACACGCTTTCCGCCAGACGGTATGGCAATTAGCGGGCAACGTCTGATGTGTGCCCCGCCTGTTGCGCGGCGACAATTTCCTGAAAAATCGTGTCTAGATTGCGCGTGATTTTCCAGTTCGGATAGTGCGACTGGAACTTGCGCAGATCAGAGATATAACAGATGTGATCGCCCTTGCGCGCCTCCTCGACATATTTCCAACTCAGTTTCTTGCCGCTGATAGCTGCAATTTTCGCGATAGCCTCCAGCATCGAGACGCTATTGCCGCGTCCGCCGCCAAGGTTATAGACCTCGCCGGGTCGCGGGTTCGCGGCAAATTCTTCGATGGCGCGAACTACATCGTGGCTGTGAATATTGTCGCGGACTTGCTTGGCCTTGTAGCCGAAGACAGAATAGGTGCCGCCGGCGAGCGCGACTTTTACCAGATACGAGAGAAAACCGTGCAACTCAACGCCCGAATGCGATGGTCCGGTCAGGCATCCGCCACGGAAGATGCCGGTGTTCATGCCGAAGTAGCGGCCATATTCCTGCGCGACCAGATCGGCAGCGGCCTTCGAGGCTCCGAAAAGCGAATGCAGGGTCTGATCAATCCGGCAAGACTCGTTGACGCCGGCGTAGTCTTCCGGGCGAGAATAGTCATAGCGGGTTTCCAATTCGGTCAGTGGAATTTCGTTCGGCGAGTCCCCGTAAACTTTGTTGGTGCTCATGAGGATGAAGACCGCATCGCGACAATGCTGACGTGTGGCTTCGAGCAAATTCAAGGTTCCCAGTGCATTGACTTCAAAATCGAGAATGGGAATGTCGCGAGCTTTGTCATGGGAAGGCTGCGCGGCGCAGTGAACAATTAAGTCGAAGCGATTGGTTTTGAAAAGTTCGTCCAGCGCGTTGCGGTCACGGATATCGAGGTTCACGTGGTGAAAATTCTTCGTCGAACGCTTGAGTCGATTCAGATTCCAGGCGGTGTCGCCCTGCGGGCCAAAAAAAACCTGGCGCATGTTATTGTCCACGCCGATGACGCGATGGCCTTGCCGATCAAAATGCTCGACTGCCTCGGAGCCGATAAGCCCGCTGCTACCTGTGACAAGGATTGTTTTCATATTGGCGGGCCTGGGCCCGGATAGTGTACTCAACTTTTGCACGCTGCGCACGCGATGGGCTTGAACGCCTGCCGACTACCATATCTTGCAGGCATTTTCGCGCACCATGGCATCGCCTTTTTTGCAGCCAAAGGCTTTGGCGAATAGTTCCATGTTGGAGAGCGGCCCATTCACTCTGAATTTTGAGACTGGGTGCGGGTTGCTGTTGGCCATAAGCCGTGCGTATTCCGGACGCAGATTAGCGCCCCATACCTGCGCCCAACCGAGAAAAAATCGTTGCTCGGGAGTGAATCCCTCCAGGGTTGGCGGCCGCTTGCTTTCGATCTGTTTTTCATAAGCAGCGTAGGAAATTGCCAGCCCGCCCAAGTCCGCGATGCTTTCGCCCAGGACCAGTTTGCCGTTTTGGCGAAGACCGGGTTCGACTTCGTAGCCATCAAACTGCTTCTGAACGCAGGACGCGCGTTCATCGAAATTCTTGCGGTCGTCCTTGGTCCACCAATCGCGCAGATTGCCCTTACCGTCAAATTGCGAACCGGCATCGTCGAAGCCGTGAGTGATTTCGTGGCCGATCGCTGCGCCCATACCGCCATAATTGATTGCGTCATCCGCCTTGGGATCAAAAAACGGCGGCTGCAAAATCCCGGCCGGAAAGACGATTTCATTCATCGTCGAGGTGTAATAGGCGTTGACAGTTGGCGGCGTCATTCCCCATTCGTTGCGATCTACCGGTTTGCCGATCTTATGGAGATCACGGGAATGTTCGAAGCTGACGGAGCGGCGCACGTTTGCGAGGTACCCGGAGCGTTCCACGGAAAGTGCTGAATAATCGCGCCACTTGTCCGGGTATCCGATCTTGATCTGAAACGCTTGCAATTTTTCTAAAGCTTCTTTTTTGGTTTCCGGCCCCATCCAAGTGAGCACAGGGATGTCGCGCTTTAAGGCGGCAATTAGATTCAAAACCATTTCACGCGCATGCGCTTTGGCTTCAGGCGGGAAATACTTCTCAACATAAACCTGCCCTAGCGCTTCGCCAAGATTGCGGTTGACGCTCTGTACGCAGCGCTTCCAGCGCGGTTGAATCTGCTTGGAGCCGGACAACTTTGCTCCGAAAAAGTTGAAATTCTCCTGCACGAACCCTTCGGAGAGTTCATTTGCGCTGGCGTGAATGACGTGCCAGCGCAGGTATGATTTCCATTGATCGAGAGGGGCTTGGGTCAACAGACGGTTGGCTTCCTTGAAGAAATCCGGCTGCGCGACGTTGATGGCGGAAAATTGTGGAGCGTTGCGTTCGCGAAAATAACCCTCCCACGGAAATGACGGCGCGAGTCCCTCCAACTGTGGAAGCGTCATCCTGTGCCAGACGGCGTGTGGGTCGCGCATCTGCACGCGTGACATCGAGGCATTGGCCAAAGTTGTTTCAAAATTCATCGCGGTTTGCGCTTCGGCGTCAGCTTTTTCCTGGGAATCACCGGCAAGTGCAAACATTTTGGCAATGTGCGCAACATAATCCGCGCGCAGCTGTTTGGATTTGTCATCGGCGCGGGTGTAATAGTCGCGCTCCGGAAGGCCCAGGCCACTCTGCTCGACTTCCGCGATTACCTGCGTGCTGTCGTCCAGATCCTGGGTGGAATCGAAATTGAAAAGATAACCACTTCCAGTTTGTTGCAGCCGCGCGATCAGCGGTTGAAGCTCACTCGATTCCTTTATCTGATCGATGGCGTTCAGATCCGCGGCCACGGGTTTTATTCCGGACGCGTCGATTGCCGTTGTGTCCATGCAACTTGCGTAAAAATCGCCGATCTTTCGCTGATTAGAGCCGGCTGGCGGATTGGCTTTCAGTGAATCCTCGAGAATTCCGCGCATCGAAGCTTGATTTCTGTCGGCCAGGATCGTGAAGGAACCCCAGGAAGGAAACTCCGGCGGAATCGGATTGTTTTTCATCCAGCCGCCCATGGCGAATTCATAGAAATCGTCGCATGGTTTGCAGGACTTATCCAGATTTGCGGTGCTGAATCCCCAGCCGCTGGTAGAGTCACCGCTGCCATCACGGGCCTTAAGCACTCCGAGGCAGGCGACGCACAAAATCAAGACCGCAAAAATCCGGCGAACCGGAAATGAATGAAACATGATGCTCCCCATCGAACGGCAGGATCCTGGCTGGATTAGACCGTACCGAGTTTAGCAAACCTAAAGAATCAGACACAAAAAGTTGCTTCAAGCGAAAGTCAGTGAACGGATGTGCCGTAAAATACGCCGGTGCCGCTGCGCAAATCGCGGCCGTAGGAGAGCAGAACACTGACGCTGCCCAGGACGCGGAGTCTCGCTTGAATTCCGGTGTCGAAGAGCCATTTCTGTGAAGCAAATAATCCACTTGCATCGGCAATTGCTCCGGTATCAAAGAACGGACCCAGCTGCACGCGAAAGAATGAACCGTCGTAGACGGTCTTATACAATTCGGAATTCAAGAGCAGGTACCGCCGGCCCAACGGCGCCCGGCCTTTGCGGCCTTCGAGGGTGCCCGGATGTCCGCGAAGCCAGAGGTCGTTGTCACGTTCTACGCCCAACTGGAAAAGCTGGTCGAGCGGGACATCGCCGAAGGTGTCACCGCCTCGCAGCCTGGAGAGAAATTCATAATCGTCGCCGCGCGCTTGCGGCAACCAACGGGATTTCAGTTCGCTACTAACCGACGCGAATGCGCCGAGGCCTGAGCCATAGTTTCTTCCGGCACGGACTTCTGCCAAACCATCCAGCGTGAAGCGGCGTTCCGGCACGCGAAGCAAGGGTCGCTGGGCGCCGAGCCAGGTATCGAGCGTTCTGCTATCCGTGAAAAAGGGAGCGGCAGCCCTGGGCAGACCCGGCGGAACGTTGCGAAACTCCCGAGAAATCGCGTCGAGCCCTGCCGTTAAGTCCCATCGCGCGGTTTCCACCAAGTGTAGTTCCGCGCCACCCGCGAATCGCTTCAGGTTCAGGTTGGTAATCGGCGCCGTACTGCCGGAGAAAGTCTGCGACAGATTCCAGTTTTCATTGCGCGCCTCGACGAAAATCCGCAGACGCTTGGCCGGCTGCTGGAAGAGTGGAAACTCTGCACTCGCCGACACACGGCGCTTTTGCGAATCCCAGCGCGCCAGCGAATCGAAATTGATCGCGTCGGCTACTACGTTGTAATACGAAGGGTAAACCGTTTCGTATGGAAGCCCCCTCAACAAAGAAATAACGCCATCGAGCAGCGATGAGCCCCAGCCGTTTCGTTCCGTCAAACGCAGGGTAGCTTTATAGTCGTCGCTGGTCGAACTGGAAGTCACGGGCGAAAGCTCCGCTCGCCAGTACGGAAATGTCCCCAGATTTTCGAGAAGAGCATTGGTCTTCAAGAGCGAATCAGCATCAAGAACGGCGGGCGCGGAAAACAGTACAGCGCGATCGAGCAAAAGTTTCCGTGTTTTCGGCGCAGGAATCGCTTCGACTGCAGCCAGCCTCGGCTTGTTCACCAGATTCCAGTACTTAAGCGCCGCTTCGAGGTTTCCTTCGAGGAGATAAATCGTCCCAAGAAATTCCGCTACGTAGGGGTCAGAAGGATCAAGACGCATTGATCTGCGCAGATCGTGTTTCGCGGCGGAGAAATCTCCCAGCTTGTATTCCACGCCTGCACGCTCCGTGAGGAATCGCGAGTCTCGCGGCGCTTTGCGTACGCCGTTCGAAAATGCATCACGCGCTTCCCGCCACCGGTCGAGATGCGAAAGCGCCATACCCGCGTAGTAGTCAAAATCGGGAGACTGCTGCGGTGGTCCCTGCGCATCGCGAAGAACCTCTTCCCACTTTTTCTGTTCGTATAGTTTTTTTACGGATTGCAAACGCGGTGCGTCGTCGGCTGCGCTCACTCCAAACGCGACGCCGAGCAACAACACAATCTGAAACACCGGATTGCGGACTTTCACTCCTAATGGTTGGGCACGGCGAGAAGCGTCCAGTTGTCCGTGCCACGCCACACCTTTTCGAACTCCGACCGCTCGATTTGCAAGAGTTTACCGCGTTCCGGATCATTCACGAGTACAGCCGTATTCTGCGGACTGACGCCCACGATTACGACGTAGTGTGCAGGAGCGCGCTTCGGTTTCAGACCCGCAATCAGTGGACGACCCTTGGCAATATGCAAACTCAGGTCGCTCCATTCGCCACGAAAAACAAACACTTCGAAGCCGGAATCGCGCAAATAACGTTGCATGTCCGAAGCATAGATTCCGCGCGGCTTTGCGGCGTACAACTCGCGCTGAATCCTGAGGGGATTGGTGCGTTCGTCCGCGACCGAGAAATTCTTTGTCTGCCAATAACGCAAGACCATTGCCAGCGACGCGGAGCCGCAACCGTCTTTCTCTTGATGGATGAACGGGACATCCAGCCATAGACCCGATGCGCCCTCGACAGCCACTGCGCAGCAGGCCAGGAACAGCGCCGGGAAAAAAACGAGTTGTCTCTGGGCTAGCAGAACTGCCTCTCTCGCACGCTAAAAGCGAGATTTAGCGAACAGCCACGATGATGAGAATCAACGCTACCGCAACCAGCAAAATGATGAGCAGATCGCGATCGCCTAGTCGTCCCGCCGCGAAGTCTTTTTCTACTTCGCGAGAGCGCTCCGCCATACGCGCCAGATCTTCGTCATTCACCTGACTGATGGCCTGGTCCACCTTTTGGTAGTCCATCCCGGCAGACTTCAGCGCTTCTCTTCCGGCTTCGCTGGCGAACATTTCGCGAACCGCGGCTTCGTTCGCCTGACGCGTGGTCGCGAATTTCCGCACATCGTTGCGAAGCTGCGCAGGGGAAACAGCATGTTCCTTCTCCTGTGCGCGCGCAGGCACCATACCCGCGGACATCAGACTTGCCGCTAGCACAACCGAGCACACGCGCGTGGCGTTGCGAAGTTTCATTGAGCCTCCATTTTGCCGGGTCTGGGCTATTGTTTGATCCGAAGCCCATGAAACAACAAAGAACTACCGGATCTTCTCAGCGCATTATGCGGGTGAATTGAATCAGGGCTTCATCGGGTAATTCTGGTATTTTACGTTGTCCACGTGCTGCCAATCGCCGCGCTCAATACCTTCGCGAATCTGCGTGGGCGTCTTGCCCTTGCGCGTCTGCTCGTAGGAGTACAGTGCCTCTGCCATGCAGACATTGCACACTGAGCCGTGGGTGGTGGTGAAGCAGTTCAGCAAACTGGTGTGGCCGTGCGCGCGGTCGCAGTGGCAGTAGCAAGGCTGCTGGTACAGCACTTTCCTTACTTTTGCAGCGAGCGCGTATGCGTTCTTCACTACCGGATTGTCGAACTGTGTCGGATCCATCGTCTGGGGCAATGCTTCTGTGGGCGGTTGCGCGTGATACGCCGGAATCGGTTCTTCGGACTGCGCAGCAGCCTGCTTGGCGTTCAATCGCGCGCCAGATGGCAGCATGACGAGCAGCAACACCGCGGCAAAAAGAAGCGAACCCATCACCCATGCGCGTTTCGATTGCATTTCAACTCCTGCGGAAAAACCACACGCCTGTATTGTAATACACACCGGTACAGGAAACGCAGCACAGCTTGGATAGTTCTGCCGCTTATTTACCGGAAGACGACGCCATGAACGATTCTTCGCCGCGCGCCCTGCGCCGCACATCAATTCCCAATCGCTTGATTTTTTGATTCAACGTGGAGAGCGGGATCAGAAATCGCTCCGAGGCTTCGGTCTGGTTCCACCCGGTGCGGTCAAGCATGTCCACGATGATTCGCCGCTCGATCTCGTCCATGATCTGGAACAACGACGGCCGGGACTGGTCTGGGCCCGCGCGGGCGCCCGGTTCGCCGGGAAGCGGCGGCGTAAATTCAGAAAGTTGCAGCCGCACTCCGCGAACAATTTCTTTGCTGCGGATACTTTCGGGAAGCAAGTCTGCATCCACACGCTCTGTGGTGGAGAGCACCACTGCGCGCTCCACGACGTTTTCGAGTTCGCGCACATTGCCCGGCCAGTCATAATCCATCATCAACTTCAGCGCGCCGGGGGTAAATTGCCGCATCGGCTTGGCGTTTTCCTCGCAATAGCGCACCAAGAAATGCGCCAACAACATGGGCACATCTTCGCGACGATCACGCAGCGGCGGCAGCGTCAGATGAATTACGTTGAGGCGGTGATACAAATCTTCGCGAAAGCGGCCTTCGCGAACCAACGTCAAGAGTTCGATGTTGGAAGCGGCTACGATTCGGACATCTACTTTTAGCTGTTCGGTGCCGCCCAGGCGCATGAATTCGCGCTCTTGAATTACGCGCAGCAATTTAGCCTGCGTCTCCGGACTGATGGTGGCGATTTCGTCAAAGAAAATCGTGCCTTGATCGGCTACTTCAAAAAGGCCCTTTTTCGAAGAAATAGCGCTTGTAAATGCGCCCTTCACATGCCCGAAAAGCTGCGACTCCAGCAAATCCACGGGAATAGAGCCGGTGTTGACGGGAACGAACGCCTTATCGGCGCGGGGAGAAGCGGAGTGAATGGCTTTGGCAATCAATTCCTTGCCGGTGCCGCTTTCACCACTGATCAGCACCGTGGAACGCGATGGGCCCACCTGCGAAACCAGGTCGAACAGCGTCAACATCTTTTCGCTTTTGCCGATAATGTTGGGGAAGCTCGAGCGCTGCTTGAGGGCGCGCTTCAGGTGGACGTTTTCCTCGCGCAATTTCCGAGATTCGACGGCCTGCGCCACCTGAGCCAGCAACTCATCGTTGGACCAGGGCTTGGTAATGAAATCGAGCGCGCCTCCCTTGAACGCCGCGCGCGCCATGTCAATCGAACCGTAGGCCGTGATCAGAACAACCGGAAGGTCAGGATCGCGGCGCCGCACCTCGCGTAACAAGTCAAGACCGTTGCGATCGGGCAAACTGACATCGAGCAACAATAAATCGAACGGCTGCTCTCCCAATTTTCCCAGGCCGGATTCGCCAGTTTCGGCGCTGGAGACGCCGTAGCCTTCGCTGGTTAACAGCAGTTCGAGTCCTTCGCGAATTTCAGATTCATCGTCAACGACCAGAATCGCACCTTTAGACATGAACCGGCTTCCTTACCGCTGGGAACTCGACGTGGAACGATGTGCCTTTGCCGGGCGCCGAGCGGACGTCCACTTTTCCCGCATGTTCCTTGATGATTCCGTAGCTCACGGAAAGTCCCAGGCCGGTGCCTCGACCGCTGGCCTTGGTGGTAAAAAACGGATCAAAAATCCGATTGATGTGTTCGCGCGCAATTCCTGCGCCGGTGTCCACAACCTCAATCTCGACACTGCCGTTATGCGCGCTGGTGCGCACTTCCAGCACGCCGCCCGTCGGCATGGCATCCCGCGCGTTCAGAAAGAGGTTCAGGAACACTTGCTGCAGTTTGTTAGCGGAGCCGCGCACTGCCGGCAATCCTTCTCCGAGATTTTTGACCACTTGAATCTGCGAGGTCTTCAGCGGGTGCGACACCAGCGACAAAGTTTCCTCGACAACGTGGTTCACATCGACGTTGGCAATTTCCGCCGCGCCGGTGCGCGAAAAATTCAACAAGTTGTTGACGATTTCGCTGGCACGGAAAGTCTGTTTGACGATCTTTTCGATGATCGAATGCCGCGGATCGCTTTCCGGCATCTGTTTGGCCAGCATCTGGATGTAATTGGAGATAACCGCCAGCGGCGTGTTGACTTCATGCGCCACGCCCGCGGCCAGCAATCCCAACGAAGTCAGCTTTTCCGTCTGCGACATCTGCTCTTCCATGTGTTCCCGCTGCGTCACATCGTCAAACAGCATCAGCCGGCCAATTCGTTCGCCGGACTTGCTGACCAGCGGCGTAATCGAAACATTCAGGGTCAGCGATTTGCCCTGATGCTGCAGCCTCTGCTTATAGATGCCGGTGATCTGCTCCCCGTCGCCACGAGAATCAATTTCCATCGCAAGTTCTCGCGGTAAAAGGGCGCCAAGCTGCGCACCCACTGCTTCCTGCCTGGTCACGCCGAACAACTGCTCCATTCTGGTGTTCCAGCTCTCCACCAGTCCGCTCAAGTCCACTGCCAGAACGCCGACATTCAATGATTCCACAATGTTTTCGCTGAAGTCCTTGAGGCGCACGATTTCGAGCGCTTTTTGCTCGAGAGAGTTGTAAAGCTGAGCATTGTCGAGCGCCACGGCGACGTAGCCCGCAATGGTCTCGACCAATTCCACGTCGTCGCTGGACAGAAAATCGCCATCCACGGTCTTGCCGAGCCCGAGCACCGCAACACAATGCTCGCGGATCCGGCACGGCACGTAATAGTTCAAATCCAATTGCTCTAGCGCGTTCTGCACTGACGGGCTCACGTCATGTGCGGCGCGGGGCGACTCGAAAAATACCGCTCCACGCGCCATCTCTGGCTGGGCCGGCTCGAGGAAACTGAGATCGAGCGGTTCACTGACGCGGACACCCATCGACCGCGCCAAACGCAATTTTCCAGGTGCCTCCGTGTCCTCCACGAATATCGCCAAACGGTCCACCAACAGCGTCTGAGATACGCGATCCATTACCGAACTCAACATCGGGTCCAGGCGGACCTCGTTGGTCAAAGTCTTGCCGAATTCGATCAGTGTTCTGCGATAGTCCAGACGGTCGCGGTAGAAAAAATGATCCAGGCGCCCTTGGATCCACACCCGAATGGGCTGAAAGAGAAATGAAGCCACAGTGATTGCGAGCACAGCAACGAAGCGGTCGCCGGTATTGGTGTGAAACACTCCGCCGCTTAGGCCTACCAGCGCAAAACACACAGCAGCCACAGCTGCTGTCGCGGCGGTGTGCGCCAGCCCGCGCTTGAAAATAATGTCCACATCCATCAGCCGGTAACGGATGATGGCGTAACCGAAACAAAGCGGGACCAGCACCAGGCTTAACGACGAGAACATCATCCAGGGTTTCTGCACTGGATTTAGCACGTAAGGGAACGCGTAAAAAACCGCGAACGGCAAGCTTCCGACAAGCGTTCCGCCGGACAGCCATTTCAGCTGTTGACGCAAGACGCCCGACGGCGATTTGCGGAAGTTATAATAGAAAACCAATCCCGCGAGGATGAAACAAGCCGCGAGATAGCTCAGCTCAAGTTTATCGAGCAGGATTCTCGGGCCCAGCCATGGGAGAAAACCCAAAGAATTGCCAGCCACGTTCAAATGCACCAGCAGCAACAGCAGCGGCGGCCCATAAACGATCGCGAGCCTTGCGAAAAGTTTGCGGGCGGCCTCGGTTCGTTCCGGAAAGACCAGTGCGAAATGCAGAAGAAGCGCGGGAGCTAGCAGGCGCGCCACAACGCTCGACCAGTACACTTCATAGTCGAACGTATCCAGTTTCCCGCTGTAATGGAACGTATAGAGGACGAACGAAACCAGGCAAAAAACGTAAAAATGGACAGCGCGCGGCGCGTTCCACCTTCGTACGAAAATAAAAATTCCGATAAAAAGATAAATCAGGCCAACGACACGTAGGTAATTCTCTGCCGAGACCGGCTTTTCGGCGGGCGCGATTACTACCGGCGTTTCAAACGAGTCGCCGTCTCGCGCCACTTTATAACGCAGTTGGCTCCAGAGGCCCGCGCGCCATACTCGCTTGGTCACATCAAGCGCTCTGGTAATCGGTTGTCCGCCGATTTCGAGCAGCAGGTCGCCCTGCCGGATGCCGGCACGAGCGGCCGGCCCATTGGCGCTAACCCTCCAGGCTTCCACCCCGTGATCGGTATCGCGCCAGGCTACCGCGTCATCCGGCAACTCAAAGCGGGCGCGCTGGTCAAAATTCAAAATGGCAAAGATCACCGCCGCCAGCGTCGCTAACGCTAGAACCACCGCTCCCAGGCTGACCCGAAAACTCTGCTTCATCACTTGCATCCTGACCGGGTACACCAACGCACTGAAGTTCTACGATGCAACTGCCCTTCCACTCTTTGGAAGCATTGCCTGCAGTTAACTACATATTTTTCTGTAACTTACAGTATCCTTCGAGGAAACAGGCTGCGGAATTCCATTTTCTGGAAGGCTTTCTACAGCTTTCGAGACCACCTTTTTCCAGACCCAACTCAGAACTGCAAACTTAGCCCACCCCGGAAAGTACGAAACGCCGGCACCAGTGCCACCTGCCCTTCCCTGGTGTTCACGGTGACATAACCTTGTGCCAGGAGATTATCGCAGTCCGCAATCGCTTCCCAGCGGCCTGGCCCGAATTTGGGCAGTTGCTGCCGCACCGAAACGTGCAAATACGGATCCATTTGGTATAGCGATTCGCCGTAACTGTCCACGCGGGACACGGCCGCACCACTGATCCATTTGTATCCCGCGGTAACCCGGCCCCCGGTACGAGGAAACTTCGTCGAGATATTCACGCCAACACTTTGACGCGGAGCCATCCGCAAAGCATTCCGCAGGACTCCGCCTTCGCTGGACGAACCGGGTGTAAGCGCTCCTGCCATCGCATAGAGCGCCGTTACTTCAACATCATCGCTCAGCTTTTCGCGATACGCCACACGGCCCCCCCAACTGCTTGAGGAGCCGCCGTCATAGGCAAATGCATTCGAAAAGACATCTTCAAAATATTCCTGCGGCGGGAGTTCGCTGCCCCGGCCAAACAGCGCCACGTGATGGCTATCATCGTGAAATCCGGCAATCTGCAGCTTGCCATTCTCGCCAAGTCGCCGCTCGGCGGAGATCTCTTCGTGCCAGCCTCCTTGAATCACTGGGCGCCCGTCCCGCCACATAAGAGTTGGGAAAGCGTCGAGTTCATCAAGTGCGCTTGCCAGCGCGGATTCCAAGTCTCCTCCGTTCGTCTCGATTGCGTTGGGAGCGCTAGGTTGCGCGGCGAATACCAAATTGCCCCGCCACTCTGCTCCTAGTTTCGTTTCCAGGCTCAAGCGCGGACGTACCGAGGAGACCGGTCTGCCTAACCCGACCAGAATATATTCGCCACCGTAACGAAGTAAAACGCGATCACCGAGAGTGACCGAACCGCCCTGGTCAATCCTCATCCCTCGGAAAGTAATCCCGGTGTCGCCCAAGCGTGCTTCGCGTAGAACGATTGCAGTGTGCGGGCCCGAACCAATAACTCCAGTGGGGAGCCATACGGTTGCCACTCCGCCTGCAGCGGAATCCTGATAACTCATCTGGCCGGCGACCAACAAACTGCCTGCTCCAGGCAGTTTCTGGTCATAGGCAAATGCTGTGCCGGGAGCCGAGGCCACGTTGGAAACTGAACCCGGTCGTCTTGCTCCGTCCATAAATTCCAGCAAGACTTTCGGCGACGGCCCGCTGCTGTTGACTTCATTCGCGGTTAGCGCCGCATTCTCGTCCCATTGCAAAACGGGCCGCGTACCTGGTGCGGAACGCAACACCCACTTCCAATCGTCCGCGTCTGACTTGGAGGAATTCGGTTGCCGCCGCAACTGTTCTAGCGACGCAAACATCGATTCCATCTCGATCCGCACCATCGTCGTGAGGTTCGGGTTGATGCGCACATGCTGTTGTAATGTGGGAAGGAAACCGGCGAGTGTCACCCGGATGGTGTAGAGTCCAGGCGCAAGTTTTTCGCCGCGAAAAATGCCCAGCGTATTGGTTAGATAATCAAGCGAAGATGTGACGCCCGGCGCTTCGGCGAATACTTCCACGCTGGCGCCCATTTGCGGGGTGCCGGAGAGATCGCGCACCACACCCGCGAGCTTGCCGGAGGCAAGCTTCCCCTGTGCCATCGCCGCGGGCGTCCCCATCGACGCGCTCGCCGCGATCATTACCAGGGTCCCCAAGAGCCGGAGTGGTCCCTGTTGCACGACGCTTACCTCCCTGGTGCTGCGTTCGCTGCCGTCTTCGTGGGCACGGCGATCGGCGGCTTGATCGTAAATTCCGCGCTTCGCGAAATGGTCTGGTTAGCAAGTGCGTCGGTGGCGCTCACTTCCAGCGTGTACTTACCCGGCGCCAGTGTCGCCAGCGGCAGTAAGCGCTCGATCGTCACCTGATCGCCAGTCTGCTTCATGTCGCCGCCGGTCTCTTTAAACTGCATGATTTGCTGATCGCCTTTTTTCACCGTGTACCGGAAAGTGGCGTCCGAGCGGTGCGTCTTGTCATCCGGCTTCAGGTTGTACACTTGCATATAGATTCCAAGCCGGTCCGCGGTGGTGAAGTCGCCTTCCATCCGCGGCCGCACTTTTGACGAACCAAGAACGAACTGCCCAGCCCCAATCTGTTTCGCGGGAACGTGTTCAATCTGATCCGCGAGGATGAGAGAACTGGCTTCCAGTTTTTCGTCTTCGTAACGCGGCACCTGCAACCGCGAATTTACCACTCCCACGTTGCCGCTATGCACGTCCTTGATTACCAGGTCCAGGCGATAGAGACCAGGGCGCAGCGGAATGGCCTTCTGATAAATAGACTGCAACTTTACCGACTGCTGGAATAGTGAATCCGGGAAGTCGCGGCTGATTGGTTCTTCAAACGTTTGCACTACGCGTCCGGTTAGAGTGCTCACGCGCCCAAACACGTTCATCGTCGCAGAATGTACGCCTTCTTTCGATTGGAACGACAACTGGCTGTTCGGCACTTGAATCGTTACCGGAACCAGCACCGTGTCACTCGTCACTTTCAGAAAATCCGTGCGCCATGCAAAGTGCAACTGGTCACGCACAATTCGCGAGGTAACCAACGCTTCCAGATCCTTGAACTTTACTGCCGGCGCTTGCTGGACTTTTGCGAACTGCTCGAGGCGGTTGAACTCATTCATGCTCGCCGGCTGTCCGCCCAACGTTGTCGGCAGATTTGTACCGTCCGATCTGGTAAACCGATCCGCCTTGGAGGCCAATCCCATCGATTCCATCAAGCTCAAACCCGCGCCCGGTACGTGGGTCAGCGCGTCTTTTTCTGACGGGTCCATCGTCATGTGATATTCGCCGGAGCCGGTCGGGTCCACAAATTCGATGATTACGTTTTCTCCGATGCCTTCCAGATAGCGGTAGCGCCAAGTCTCCCAAGGATAAGTTGTAGTCGAACCGCCGCCTTCATCCATTGGCCGGTCATACGTTCCGCCCGTCGGATGCGAATCTACTTCGTCCGCAGGCCCCCAAATGATGTAGGTGCGGCCGCGGTCGGTCTTCCACCCTGGAATGCCCGAAGCATAATGCTCGTTCGCGTAGGCAATGCGGCGATAGTGCTCTTCTTTAAAATCGTTCTCGGGCAAGTCGGGATTGCTGCTGCGGCGCAGCCAGAACTGTTCAATGAACTGCTCGCGCTCTTCGCTGGTGCTCAATTGCAAAAATGCCGTGCGTTCTTCAGGCGAAATAATGTACACCACGTCTTCGCCGAGCCACTGTTTGTACTGGGCGTCCAACTCTTTCAGAGCCCGGCCCATCTTCTTTTTCTGTTCCTTGGTCAGCTTCTGAGGCGTAGTTGCAACGGCGGGATCCGGATTTTGCGCTTGCTGCGCGATCAAGGGCGACACGGCTATCAAGACGGAAAAAACAGATGCGAATAGGGTTCGAACTACCCTGGCCATATGGACACCTCAACCGCTGGGATTCTAACGCCCGGACAAGTATTGCGTCAAATGGCGAATGTCCTGCATTTTGAGGCACTTGCCCCCGGTTGGGTTTAGATTCAGGCTGCTCTTGATTAGGTTGCCTACCGCGGGTACCTGTCGGTCGGTACAGGTTTTCGCTAAGGGTCGAATGTTGCAGAAGCGTAGCATTCGGCAAAGTATTCCAATACGGTCCGCTCCGCTAGTGGTATCGGCCGGATCGCAAACTGCGGCTGCATTTTGGGATTTATGCGATTTTTTCCACTCGATGATTTTGCTCTGTAGAGTATTTACTGGGGTCGCTGAAGTGTCCGTTCTGAATCCACCAGGGTATCAAAAATGGCCAGCACGTGGCGGCGGTAGGCGACCACGCGGGATAAAATGTCGCGCAACTCCGGCTCGCGCTCTGCCTCGCGATGCCATTTTGCCAGCACCGCGGGGGGCACCTCAATGTCCTGGCGCAATTTATCGGCGGAATGTCCGCGCAAAAATAGCCCGTAAAAAAACGCCGCTTCGCGCTGCGGAAATTCGAATTCCGTCAGCGTCTCTACCGGTACGAATTGGACTGAGGCCGCCATGGCGAAAACGCAGTTTACCGAAAACTCTTTCCGCGTCAAGTAGTACGCTAGTCTTCCCGTCGCCCTTCCGTTAACATCTTCCACAGAATCTCGCCTATCAGCAAGAAACTGCAGCCACTTCCGGGTGTAGCGTTTCCTGGTCGGTGGTGTAAAGCAACGCCGCGGTTGCAACGCGAGTCTAACCGGCATAGGATGCCTACAGTCATGGGGCGGTTACACAATGCGAAAAACGCTTCGCCTCTGGGGCGACTTTTGCGCCTAGGCCTGTTCCGTGGCATGCGCTCCGTCGAAATCGATCCGGAAGACTTTCGCAACTACCTCGCGCGCAAACATCGCC
>WNFR01001272.1_pt1 | contig 26188 bp, 24 predicted proteins | sample 5400221 | NCBI WGS metagenome assembly WNFR01 (sample SAMN13153357, study PRJNA577476) | soil metagenome | isolation source: 40 cm soil under Madrone tree | place: USA:California | collected 2016-06-14
CGAACAACCGCCTCGGCGGCATCGACGTCTTTCTCGGCCTGCATCACGGCGTGAATACCTCGAACGCGGAAGTCATGATCCACGCCACCCATCCACGCGTTGCGATCATCAACAACGGCACCCGCAAAGGCGGTCAGCCGGATGTCATGAGGGTGCTGCATTCCTCGCCCGGCCTCGAGGACCTCTGGCAGATTCACTTCTCCCAGCTCAGCGGCCAGGAATACACGGTGCCGGGGATGTTCATCGCCAACGGGGTCGACCAGCCGCTCGCCGCCATGCCGGTGGCGCCGATCGCCGCCCCGGCCCCGGGCCCCGGCGCGGCGCCGCCGCCGGCACACGACGGGCCGGCCTATTGGATCAAAGTGACGGCGCAACAGGATGGGACATTCACCGTCACGAACACGCGAAACGGCTTCGCAAAGACTTATACGCCTAACGGCCGGATGGGAACGAACTGAGACCAATGTTTTCGAAGAACACGGGAGGAATCCAATGCCAACGAAAATGTCAATGATGGCCGCCACCTGCTTCGCGGCACTGCTCGCGGGGCTTGCCCCGGCCGCGGCCCAGACCAGGACAACGCTCGACATCTACGTCGTCGATGTGGAAGGCGGCAACGCCACGCTGTTCGTGTCGCCGTCCGGCCAATCCGTCCTGATCGACACCGGGAACTTTGCGCCCGAGGCGGCGATCCGCGACGCCGATCGCATCGCCGCAGCCGCCAAGGACGCCCGCCTTACTCAGATCGATCATTTGATCACGACGCACTGGCACGGTGATCATTTCGGCGGAATGACGGAAGTCGCCAAACGCATTCCGGTCCGCGACTACATCGATCACGGCCCTAACATTCAGCCGGTCGCGGCTTTCGACGAATTCTTCGCCAAGGCCTATCCGGCCCTTTACGGCGCCGCCAAACATACGGTTGCAAAGCCCGGCGATACTGTCGCTGTCGCAGGGCTCGATTGGCGCATCGTGAGCGCGGCCGGAGCCGTGCAGAAGACGCCACTCGCGGGCGGCGGCAGCACCAACGCCTCTTGCGCGACCTTCAAGCCCCAAGATCCCGATCCGACCGAGAACGCGCAGTCGGTCGGCAGCATCGTGACGTTCGGCAAGTTCCGTGTCGCGCATCTCGGCGACCTCACCTGGAACAAGGAATTCGAGCTGATGTGCCCGAACAATCCGATCGGAATGGTCGACCTGTTCGTGGTCTCGCATCACGGTCTCGGAGTTTCGAATTCTCCCGCGCTGGTGCATGGCATCCGTCCGCGCGTTGCCATCGTGAACAACGGCACCCGCAAGGGCGCTCTCCCGGCCACGATGAGGACCCTGTTTTCCTCACCCGGCATCGAGGATGTCTGGCAGATTCATTTCTCCCAGCTGAGCGGACAGGAGTACACGGTACCGGGAATGTTCATCGCCAACGGCATTGACGAGCCGCTGACCGCCATGCCGATCCAGCCGATCGCCGCCCCGCCGCCCGGCCCCAACGCGCCGCCGCCACCCGCCCACAATGGACCGGCCTATTGGATCAAAGTGTCGGCGCAGCAGGACGGCACGTTCACTGTGACCAACGCGCGCAACGGCTTCGCCAAGACCTATGGGACGAATGGGCGGGGAACGAATTAGCGCCGTGTAGCCCGCATGAAGCGCCGCGTTGGCGGCGCGCAATGCGGGGACGTCCTCGCGGACGGCACTGCCGGCCCCGGATTGCGTTACGGCGCTCACAACGCGCCTCCACTCCATCCGGGCTACACGCCCTCCGCGATCACCCGGCGAAACTGCGCCTCCTCGGCGCATTTTCCCACGTGGGCCTCTCGATTGATGACTTGCAGATTCGGCAGGCCCCAGAAGCCGAGCAATGACGGCCATGGCGTGGCGCGATGCTCGCGCCATACGCGGAACAGCGGCACGCGATGATCGACCTCTGCGGTCTTCCACAGGCGCCGGCCGGTCTCGGCGCAGCGCCGCTGCTGCAACCGCTTGAGGACGCGCGCATAGTCACTCGGCGCCGTCCAAAAATCCCAGGCAACCACGCAGGCGGCGTGCCACACGGCGTTCCGGTTCGCGCCGCGATCCCACAGATCCACGTGCCAACCGAACCGGTAGACCGGTTGACCGCAGACGCAACAGAAGCCCGCCCCGCGCGCGAACCGCCGCTCGCGATAGGGCGCGGGAGGAATCCGGAAACTTGCTGCCCCCTCCCTACCCTCCCCCGCAAGCGGGGGAGGGTAGGGAGGGGGCTCGCCATCGTCCGCCTTGCGGCCGCGCCGTTTCACCCGCGCCCGCTTTTCATCGGCGAGCCGCCACGTCCATCCGGGCGGTTCGCCGCTCTTCCTCGCCAGCGCGCGGGCGAGGCGGTCTGCCCGAACCGGATGGGCCCGCCAATAGGAATCGACCGCGAGCCGCGGCATCGGCGGCGTGAAACGCCGCCCCAAGGCATGGATGAGCGCGGGTCGCGGGAACACTGCAGGGAGCGCCCGGTCGAGTCGCGCCAGGGCCTTCCGGTTGATCTCGTCACGCCATTCTGACATCGGCTCGCCATTTTCCGAGAGCCGTCATAGCTGCGGAAGCGTAAACGTTTTCTCAAACGCTGAGCCGCGGAGCTATGGGCCATCCTGTGGCGCTGATTAGGCGCAGCCACGCTTCGCTTTCGGTGAAATTTGGAAAATCCATGGCAGGTTCGTGTCGACCTGCTGGCTCGGCGCAGGCACGATGGTCATGGATCGGAGTAAAAATTTGAGGCCGTGCGGTCATTACCTGGCGGTGTCGTACCGGTCTGCGGGTTTTCCACAGACCTCGCTTTCGCAGCACGGCTTGGCGGTATTGCTTGTGGGACTTATGGATTCGGGCTCAGCCTTTGCGTATGGGCCAGGCGGCGTCGGGAGCCACGATGTCGCCATTAGGATTCCATTTACCAACATAATTTCGCCTTTGCGGACGACCAACAATCTCCGCCGTTCCAAACGAGTTCCAAAGTTGCCGATGGGGGGTGCAGTGGCGGAGCAAGTGGACTTCACGCGAGAGGCAGACGGCTGTTTTCGTCTCGCAGAATCTGAGACCCACGCGGAAGTGAGGACCATCCTGATGGGGATGGGGTATGGCTGGCTAACGCTCGCAAATCATCAGAAAGCATCGGGTCAGGCTCATCACGAGCCGTTCGACGAACCTACCGACGAACCAGCCGACGATCTGGTGTAGCGCGGGTGTGCGCAGACGGTTGCGTAGCAGCCTAAGGCCCGTCCAGGAATAAGTGCTTCAAGAAGTGTCATCGCCCGCGAGAGCGGGCGATCCAGTAACCACCTGTTTTTCGACCGGAGCACAGCCGATGACGCGGCGGTTACCGGATGCCCCGTTTTCACCCGAAGTCGGCCTTGGCCGACTTCGGAGCTATTTAAGTGAGCGAAATCGGAAACATCCGATTTCACCCGAATTCGGCCTTGGCCGACTTCGGTAGCTATTAAGTGAGCGAAATCGGAAACATCCGATTTCGCGGGCATGACACTTAAGTGATTCACTGTTTCTGGACGCGCTCTAACTATGCGGGCATACGGCCGCGGCTTTTGCGGACAGGATTCAGACGTACGGCCGGCGGGCTCGAATAGGCGATTTCCGGATGTTGTCGGCGCGGGCGCGTCCTCGCGCCGCGAACCTGAAACGTAGTCATGACATCGTCGTCGCCGCGCAATGCGGCGAGGAATTCGCGCTGCCACCGATCGACGTCGTGGTCGAGGATCGCGGCAAGCAGCGCCTGGTGGCGCGCACGCCGCTCCTCGATCGGCATGGCCAAGGCTTGCGCGATCGCGCCGGCAACGGATTCAGGGTCATACGGATTGACCAGAAGGGCGCGATGCAATTCGATTGCGGCCCCGGCAAAGCGCGACAGGATCAGGACTCCCGGATCCTCCGGATTCTGGGCCGCGACGTATTCCTTGGCGACGAGGTTCATGCCGTCCCGCAACGGTGTCACCAGGCCGACGCGCGCCGTGCGATAGAGGCCCGCGAGCGCGGAGCGGCCGTAGACCCGGTTCACGTAGCGGATCGGTGTCCACGACACCTCGCCGTATTTGCCGTTGATGCGTCCGGCAGCAGACCCCAAGGCTTCTTCCAGCTCGGCATATTCCGGAATTTCGGAGCGGTTTCTCGGCGTGATCTGCAGGTAGGTGACCTTGCCGATCCATTCGCGGTGGTTCGCAAGGAAATGATCGAAGGCGTCGAGGCGCTGGATCAGGCCCTTGGAATAGTCGAGGCGATCGACCCCGATGACGAGGAGGCGGCCGCCAAGGCTTGCCACCATCTCCTTCACCAGGGGAGACCGCACGTTGCGGCGCGCCAGCCGCTGGAACACGCGTGGCTCGATGCCGACCGGAAAATTTCCGATCCGCGTCTGCCGCCCGTTCAAGCTCAGTGCGGTCTGATGGCTGTCGATCTCCAGTACGCGCATGTCCCGCGCTTGATTGCACTCGGAGATCAGGTAGCGAACGAAATTGCCCGCATCGCCCTCGGTCTGAAACCCGACGACGTCATATTGCATGAGCAAAGGAATCAACTGCTCGTGGTTCGGCAGCGAGGTCAGCACCTCGGGCGGCGGGAAAGGAATATGCAGGAAAAACCCGATCCGGTTGGAATGGCCTCGTCGCCGCAAGGCGTCGGCGATCGGGATCAGGTGATAGTCGTGGACCCAGACCAGGTCGTCATCGTCGATGACTTTCTCGAGTTCGGTCGCAAAGTGATCGTTGACCCGGAAATATCCGCCGAGGTCCCGCCGCGCAAACTCGGCGAGGTCCAGCCGATAATGCAGGATCGGCCACAGCACCCGGTTGGCGAATCCGTTATAGTATTCCTGATAGTCATGTTTAGTCAGGTCGGTAATGACGTATTCGACGTTCTTGTGTTTGATGGATCGCGTTCGGAGCTTGTCCTGCGCTCCGACTTTCCCGCTCCAGCCGAGCCACACGCCTCCGTTGTGCTGCAACGCCGGCCGCAACGCCACCTCAAGCCCGCCGGCGCGCTTGGCGCCATCGCCGGAGGGAACCGAAACACGATTGGATACGACCGCCAAGCGCGCCAATATCGCCCCCAAAGTTCCGCGACAGAGTGCCTCGCCGTCAAGACCAAACCAGTAGAAGAAACGGTCAAGGAACGAATGTCGAAGCGAAATCTATGGTTTGACTGCTATCCTCTAGTAATCGGTCAAAACGGTCGAAATAACGGCGGCTTGGCGGAGAGGGGGGTGCGGCGAAAAACCGCCTTCCATTCACCAAACCGACAGAATGTCCGATTGCTGGCTGACCGGAAAACAATACCAGACAATTCGCGAAGCCCGCAGGTCGCACGACTTCAACGCCATTCGCGGTCCGCCGTTAACGCGGTGTGAACAACGAATGACATCTCAACATCCCGGCATTCGTCCTTGGAAAAAATGGTTGGGTTTCGGTGGTGGATCGCGGCTCATGATTGATAAGGTGTTGCGCTCATCGAACAGGACAGAACATCGGTGCGGTCTGATTACGCCATGCGTGGAAGCGGGAATCTGTTGCCATTGGCGAATGCGCTTGCAGGCGTCGTCCGCGAAGCGGGCGGGCTCGCGCGTGCTGCATCCGGCAGCCCGGTCAAGACTTGGGTCAAAGAACACAATTCGCCGGTCTCGGAAGTCGACATCGCAGTCAATCAACTGCTGAAGGAACGGCTGGCCACGATTGTGCCCGAAGCGGGCTGGCTGTCGGAGGAAAGCGAGGATGGGCCGGCGCGACTTGCAGCGTCGCGGGTCTGGATCGTCGACCCGATCGACGGGACACGCTCCTTCATCGCCGGTCGCCCGGATTGGACGATTTCGGTCGCGTTGGTGGAAACGCGCCGACCGATCGTCGCGGCACTCTACGCCCCGATGAGCGACGAGCTCTTCCTTGCCGTCGCCGGGGCCGGCGCAACCCGCAACGGCATGCCAATTACGGCATCTCCGGGCGGCGCGCTCGAAGGAGCGAGGATTGCGGGCCCCAGGGGATTTCTCGACCGCCTCGCCACCGTCGCACCGGCATTCACGGTTTTGCCCAGGATCCATTCGCTGGCGTTGCGGCTCGCCCGCGTCGCCGACGGCACGCTCGATGCAGCCATCGCCAGCCGCACCAGCCGCGATTGGGATCTTGCCGCTGCCGATCTTTTGGTGCACGAAGCCGGGGGCGCGCTGACCACGGTCGGTGGAACGAAGCTTGCTTATAACGGTATCTCAACGGTCCATGATGTTCTCGTCGCGGCCGGGCTTATGCGCCACCAGACGCTGGCGGCCTTGCTGCGGAATCACCATGACTTGTTACGTTGACGTGCCGGAGCCGGCCGGCGATCGAAGGAACCCTCGATGAGCGGCGAAACTCAATCGAAGCAATTGTTGCACCTCGTGCTCGGCGGTGAACTCACTCACATCGGAGGTGTCGAATTCAAGGATCTCGACAAGGTCGACATTGTCGGTGTCTATCCGAATTACGCCAAGGCCTATGTCGCGTGGCGGGCGAAGGCGCAGCAGACCGTCGACAACGCGCAGATGCGTTACTTCATCGTGCACCTGCATCGTCTGCTCGATCCGGCAACGGCCCCGCAAGACGGACATCAAGACGGACATTAAGGCTCGGACCCACTTCGCATGCTTTCGTCACGACGCATGGCGCGGTCGCCGGTGGTGCAGCAATTCATCGGCTTATTGGCCGCCGAATATCTTCGGCTGGTATGGTCTACCTGCCGCCTCACCATCGAGCCCGCCGATCTTTACGAGACCGTAGAGCCTCACCAGCCGGTGATCGTCGCGATGTGGCACGGCCAGCATTTCATGGTGCCGTTTCTGAGCCGCGGGCATCGGGTCAAGGTCCTGATTTCGCGCCACCGCGATGGCGAGATCAATGCCCATGCGGCCAAGCGGCTCGGTATTGGCACGGTGCGCGGTTCGGGAGATCATGGCCGCCGTTTTGACCTCAAGGGTGGCGTCGGCGCCTTCAAATCCATGCTGAACGCTCTTGCGGAGGGCTATAACATGGCGCTGACGGCCGATATTCCGAAGGTCGCGCGCGTCGCCGGCCTGGGGATCATCAAGCTGGCGCAATTCTCTGGGCGGCCGATCTACCCGGTTGCTGTTGCGACCAGCAGGCGCATCGTGCTGAAAAACTGGGACCGTTCGGCCGTCAACCTGCCGTTTGGACGCGTCGCCATTGTGTCAAGCGATCCCGTCCTGGTGCCGGTAGACGCCGACGACGCCACGATGGAAGAATGCAGAGTCCTGGTGGAGCAGCGGCTCACCGAGGTGACTGACCGTGCCTATGAGATCGTCGACCGCAAGGATCGTCATGCCAGCTTTAGCTGAACCGATGCTGATGACTCTCTCCGCCTACCGGATCCTGAGTGCTGCTGGCACCGCGCTGGCGCCCGGGGTGCTCGAACGGCGGCTCGCGCGCGGCAAGGAAAACCCCGCTCGCATCGCCGAGCGCCGCGGCGAGGCCAGCGCTCCGCGGCCACCGGGCCCGCTCGTGTGGGTGCACGGGGCAAGCGTTGGCGAATTCGTCGCTGTCCTTCCTCTTGTCGAGCGCATTCGTGCACGCGGCTTTCCGGTGTTAATGACCACCGGCACCGTCACCTCGGCGGAACTGGCGGGGAGACGGCTGCCCCCCGGCGCCCTTCATCAGTTTATCCCCCTTGACATGCCGTCTTTCATTACGCGGTTCCTCGACTATTGGCATCCGGGCCTCGCTCTGTTCGTCGAATCCGACCTGTGGCCCAATATCATGCTGGGGGCGTCCGCACGCCAGATTCCGATGATTCTCGTCAACGGACGCATGTCGGAGCGCTCCTACGGCCGTTGGCGCTATTTTCCCAAGACCATAGAAACGCTGCTGCAGCAGTTTGACCTTTGCCTGGTGCGTTCCGCCAAAGATGCGGAGCGCTTCGGCGCGCTGGGTGCGCCGCGCATCAGCATAACCGGCAATCTCAAATTCGATGTCCCCGCCCTGCCGGTCGACGCCGGCAAGTTCGCCGCCTTGACCGACGCGACCAGGGGACGAACCGTTGTGGTCGCGGCTTCCACCCATCCCGGCGAAGAAAGCGTCATTGTCGATGCTCATCGTCGTCTCAAAGTCACTTATCCGGATCTCCTGACCGTCATCGCGCCCCGGCATCCCGAACGCGGCCCCGACATTGCGGAAATTGTCTCGACGGCGGGTTTGCGCCCGGCGCAGCGCTCGCGCAGCGCATCTCCGGCGAGCGAAATCGACATCTATATATTCGATACGCTTGGCGAGTTGGGACTGATCTATCAGCTCGCTCCCATCGTGTTTATGGGCGGTTCGCTGGTTCGCCATGGCGGCCAGAATCCGATCGAGGCGATCAAGTTTGGGGCCGCCATCCTGCATGGTCCCCACGTGTCGAATTTCGACGACATCTACGAGGAGCTTGACCACATCGGCGCGGCAGCGCTCGTTACCGACGCCGGCAAGTTGACGATGCAAATCGGCGCCTGGATCCAAGACGGCGCCACGCGCCAGGACATTGCAGAACGGGCGAGGCGTTGCGTCGACAAGCTCGGCGGCGCGCTCGACCTGATCGCATCGGCGCTTGAGCCCTATTTCATGGAGTTGCGGATTCAAGATCACACCGCCCATGCGTGACCCTGCCTTCTGGTGGACTGAACATAGTGCCGCCGCAGCCGTGCTAGCCCCTTTGGGCGCCTGCTACGGCGCAATCGCGGCACGAAACATGGCGCGGCCGGGCCGCAAGGCGCCGGTGCCGGTTATCTGCGTCGGCAATTTCACATTGGGCGGCGCCGGCAAGACCCCTACTGCCATTGCGCTCGCGCGGCTCCTGTTGGAATCGGGCCACAGCCCGTTCTTCCTGTCGCGCGGTTATGGCGGGCGGGTCGTGGGCCCGGTCCGGATCGATCACCTCCCCCGCGAGCCGGGAAGCGCCTCCATTTACCCTCATACGCTTGCGGGGGACGGTAGGGAGAGGGACGTCGGCGACGAACCTTTGCTGCTCGCCCGGGTCGCCCCGACCATTGTGGCGCGTGACCGCCCGGCAGGCGTGAAGGTAGCCACGGAAGGGGGGGCCGATGCGATCATCATGGACGACGGACTCCAGAACCCGTCCGTGGATAAGGACCTTGCCATCGCGGTCGTGGATGGGCGCCGCGGTATCGGCAACGGGCGCATATTTCCGGCGGGGCCTTTACGGGCGCCGCTCGAAGCCCAGCTCGATCACATCGATGCGGTTCTTGTGGTGGGCCCGGCCGGTCGTGCGGCGGAACGCGCGATCGAGGCTGCGCAAAGGCGCGGGGTGCCGGTGTTCCACGGCGACCTCCATCCGGCGCCCGACGCTGTCGCGGCCCTTGCGGGCAAACCGGTTCTGGCTTTTGCGGGGATTGCGGATCCCGACAAGTTCTTCGCTACGCTGGAAGCGCATGGCATTCTGGTGGCGATTCGCAAGCCGTCCCCGGACCATCACCGCTACGCGGCCGCTGAGATGTCGGCGCTTGTGGATTGCGCACGGCGGAACGGCCTCACGCCTGTGACCACCGAAAAGGATCTGGCGCGTCTGAGCGGAGACCCGGCGGCCGCTGACTTGATCGAGCGATCGGCGGTATTGCCGGTGACCCTCCGATTCAGGGAGGTCCCGGCCGTGGAAGCGATGTTGCGCAAAGTGATACGAGGCCGACGCGGCCCGAACGCCGCCTAGAGCATGATCCCGAAAAGTGGGGACCGGTTTTAGGAAAAGATCATGCTCCAACAAGAGGCTAGAGCGGGATGACGATTCGAAGAAAAGTCATCCCGCTCTAGTCGGCGTGCGCCGGAAAGAAGCGCTGCAGCACCGCCCGTGGGTTGGCATACGCCTCCTGGCGTTCCACGCTCCAATACTTCAATTCCTCAAGCGGGATCGGTGTTCCGGTCACTGCGCAACGGACGAATGCGCCCGGACGCATAACCCGAAAATCTCCGTCAAGATACTTGACCTCCGCTTCGTCGGTCGAAGACGAATAGGGGTCGAAGCGATTAAGCACTGATAAGCTCCCGACTGATGCGGCATGGAACCGCGAGATGACCGTTGCGAAGATAGGGATTCTTGCCGCGGTGTAAAAGCCATTTGTTGCCCTGTGGACTTGTAGCCCGGATGGAGCGCAGCGTAATCCGGGGCCGGCTGTGCCCCCCGGAGCGTCCTTCCCGCATTACGCGGAGTTTATCATCGGGCCGGCCCAACGGGTCCGGCCTTTGGCCGGCCCGATGGCAGGCTCGGGCCGGACCCGGTGGCTCCATGCGGGCTAGAAGGCTTTCGTTAGAATGTCAGCCCGATCCGGAACGCTTCCACGGCATAGAAGGCAAGTTCCGCATCAAGGCAGCGCTTGATGTTGTCCGCCTGACGGAAGCCGTGTTGCTCGCCCGTGAACAGGAAGTAGCCGACCGCGTTTCCATTGCGCCGCAGGGCCTCGACCATGATCTCGGTCTGGTTCGGCGGCACCACCGCGTCCTCGGCGCCTTGGAAAAAGATCATCGGCTTCGATAGCCGATCGGCGTGATAAACCGGCGATCGCTCGCGATAGCGCTCCTCCATTTCGGGATAAGGCCCGATCAGCCAGTCGAGATATCGCGACTCGAACTTATGGGTATCGCGTGCCAGCGCCGCAGCATCGCTGACGCCGTAATAGCTTGCCCCGCCTTGAAAGAAGTCGCGAAAGGCGAGCGCCGCGAGAGTGGTGTAGCCGCCGGCGCTGCCGCCGCTGATGACGACGCGCTTGGCGTCCACCCGTCCCTGTCGCGCGAGATATTGGGCGCCATTCACGCAGTCGTCCACGTCCACGACACCCCAACTGAGCTTAAGCCGGTCACGGTATTCGCGTCCAAACCCGGTACTGCCGCCATAGTTGACGTCGAGCACCGCAATGCCGCGGCTGGTCCAGAACTGGATAGCGAGATTGAGCGTGCTCGAGGCCGAGGAGGTCGGGCCGCCATGACATTTGACCAGCAGCGGTGGCCGCTCGTCCGTGCCGTCCGTGCAGTCAGGATTGTGCGGCGGATAGAACAACCCGAACGCCGTCTTGCCGCCGGTAGTCGGGAATTCCACCGGCTCGACCTTGGTAAGGTAGCGGGCGATATACAGTTCCGCGCGATCCAAGAGGTCGGTCGCCTGTTTGAGGATGCGATATTGTCGGGATTGCAGGTCGAGCGTGACGATCGACGTCGGCCGGTCCGGGGCGCCGGCGCGAAACACCACGCGGTCGCCGTCGGCGCGAACCGATCCGAATTCCGTGAACCCGGTCTCAATCGTCTGCAGGGTCCCGGTCGTCAAATCCAACGTGGCGAGCTGCCCCAGCCCTGCGGTCGCATAGGCGCACACGATCCGCCGGGCGTCCGCGAAGGCGTAAGTCGACATGCCGAGATTCCATTGCGGCATGCCGAACTCCGCCGCCATCGCGCAAAGCGGCCGGGTCGTTGCGGTGGCGATATCGTAAGCGTAGAGGTTCCACCAGCCGGTACGGTCGGAAACGAACATAATCTCGTTACCGTCGGGCGACCATTCCGGCTGGAATACCGATTCGTCGACGCCGCCCGCGATGACGCGTACACGAAGGGGTGTGCCGCCGCCGTCAATGTCGGCGAGATAAAGCGTGGTGCCGTTCCACGGCATGTTGGGATGGTCCCAGGCCAGCCACAGCATCCGGTTTCCGTCCGGCGACAAGCGTGCCGAACAGAAAAAATCGTGTCCACCAGCGAGCACGCGCCCCGGCGAGGCGCCCGCCTCGTCGAGGTCGATCGCCACGATGGCGTTGGCGGGTTCGCCTTCGCCCGAATGGTCTTCACGCACGCCGATCCAGCGTCGCCGCCGGTGGTCGAGCACGCCGTCGCCGTAGCGCCACCCCCCTCCCTTCCCTCCCGCGCTTGCGGGGGAGGGGAGGGAGGGGGAAGGCGTCAGAGGCTCGGGGTCGGCTTGACCGTCGCGCTGCCGGTACAGGCGTTGGTCGGCAAAGTTCGAAAAGATCGGTGTCCCGCCGGCCACCAGCCAAGAGGCGCCGCCGTATTCGTGGACGCGCGTGCGGGCATTGAAGCCGGCAGGCGTGATATCCGCCGCAACGCCGTCAAGACCGGCGCGCACGATCACGTTGCGGCCCTGCTCCTGCGGGCGGCCTTCGAGCCAGTAGACATGATCCCCGTCGATGCGAACGTCCGACAGCATGGTGGTCTGGGCCACGATGAGGTCAGACGTGATCGGCGATTTCCAGGAGCCGTAGGGCGCGGTCTTAGCTGTGGGCATGCGCATGCAAATTCCAAAATTGTCATCGCCCGCGAAAGCGATCCAGTAACCACATAACTTCGATGGGCGCACGGCCTGTTTTCCATCGCCCCCGCAGGGGTTACTGGATGCCCCCTTTCACCCGAAGCCGGCCTTGGCCGACTTCGGCAGCTATTAAGCGAGCGAAATCGGAAACATCCGATTTCACCCGAAGTCGGCATTGGCCGACTTCGGCAGCTATTAAGCGAGCGAAATCGGAAACATCCGATTTCGCGGGGCATGACACAAACGGAAAATCGCCAGATTTTCGATTCTTATCTTAGTTCTGCGGGTCCAACCGTCGGAACTTCTGAATGCGCTGCCCCGTGTTCACCTCGGCGGTATAGAGGTTGCCCTGGTGATCGACCGCAATGTTATGCAGCGCCGTGAATTGCCCGGCCTGGCGGCCGACGCGACCGAAGCGCCCCAAGATCTCCTTGGAGCCGTGGTCCAGGATACGGACTTCGCCATTGGCGCCGTCGGCCGTGTAGATGAACTTCTGCTCCTTGTCGGGCGAAAATACCAGTTCGTAGACCGAGCCCGTCGCCAGCGTGTTCTTCTCATAGAAATGCTCGGACACGAAGGTGCCGTCCTTGCGGAAGATCTGAATGCGATCGTTGGTGCGATCGCAGACATAAACGAGGCCGTCCTTGTCGAAGCGCACGCAATGTACCGGGTTGCCGAATTGCTGGGAGGCAGCCTTCGCGGGATCATAGGGCGGCGTCTTGTCATCGCTCGGCTTCTTGCCGTAAGCACCCCAGTGGCGCTTGTACGCGCCGGTTTCGGAATCGAAGACAACGACCCGGCGATTGGCGTAACCGTCGGCGGCAAACACCTCCTTGGCGACGGTGTCGACCGCGATATCGGCCGGCGAGCCGAGCCGCTCGGTCGAATTGCTGTCATTGCCGGCGCCGGACTTGCCGATCTGCAGCACGAACTTGCCGTCCATTGTGAATTTGAGGAGCTGGCCGTCCGGCTTGCCGTTGCCGGCGAGCCAGACGAAATCGTTGTCGTCGATGAAAATACCGTGCTCCGACTCCGGCCACTGATAGCCGGCGCCTGGACCGCCCCATGCGCGCATCAGGTTACCGGATTGGTCGAACACCAGCACAGGTGGTGCCGCGGCGCAGCATCGGGACGGGGGCGGATTTTGCTCGGCCGCGCGTTCCCGTTGGGTCAGCGAACTCGGGCGCTGCACGATCCAGACGCGATCAAACCGGTCGACTGTGATGCCGGCGACCTGGCCGAGGATCCAATTGTTCGGCAGCGGCTTCGGCCACAGGGCATCGACCTGGAACTGCGGAACAGCCGTCTTGGCGTCTTGCGCCGTCGCGGCGCACGGCGCCGCCAATACGCCGGCCACGGCCAGCAGAGCATAAGTAACGCGTTTCATCATTTCCTCCCTGTATTTCGCGGGACCGCGGGCGTCCCGCCCCCTGCTTCCCAGGCGAGCCGGACGCCCGCGGTCCCAGGGCCAGACTCCTATGCACAAAACCCGAACGGGTCCAGTTTCCGTCCCCGAGGTTCGTGTTATACAGCCGCACGAACGATACGGGTACCCGCCCATGCCTTACGGTCCAGCTTCGTTTGCTTCGGTCGTTATGTTGGCGCTTTTGCTTGCCGGCGAGGTCGCTAACGCCGGCGGCCCCGAGCCGGTCGAATTGCGCGATGCGGACGTCACGCTGAAAGCGCTGGTCTATCGGCCCGAGGGCGCCGGACCGTTCCCAGCCGTGGTTGCGATGCACGATTGTTCCGGTCTGACCAACGCCTCAGGTGCCGTCGCCAGCAAATACCGAGAATGGGCGCAATTGCTCGTTCGCGACGGCTTCATCGTGCTGTTTCCGGAGAGCTACGGCTCGCGCGGGCTCGGCAGCCAGTGCACCGTTCGCAACCGTCCGATACGGCCCGACCGCGAGCGGGTCGCGGATGCCAATGCGTCGCGACGGTGGTTGGACCAACAACCCGACGTACGCGCGGACCACATCTCTCTGCTCGGCTGGTCGAATGGCGGCAGCAGCGTGCTGTGGACGGTCCGCCCGCAGCACAAAACAGACGACAAACCCGACTTCAGATCGGCGGTCGCGCTCTATCCCGGTTGCCGCCGCCTTGACTCCACCGCCTGGAGCGCCCGCGTGCCAACCCTGATCCTGATCGGCGCCGCCGATGACGTCACGTCGCCTCAGGATTGCGAGCACATGGTGGCGGGCGCCAAAGGCCGCAGCGCACGGATCAGCATGATGGTCTATTCGGGCGCATTTCATGATTTCGATCATCCCAATCGGCCGCCGCAGGTACGCACGGGCTATGCGGTTTCGGCCGACGGTTCGGGACGCATCCATACAGGAACCAACGCTGCCGCCCGCGCGGATTCGCTTAAGCGTGTGCCGCAGTGGCTGGCCAGGTAAGGGCAGCAGGTGCGCCACCGTTCCGGGCCGAGCACATCGGCAGCCTGCTGCGGCCCGCGCGTCTGATCGCAGCACGCCGTCGCCTTGGCGCCGGCGAGATCGTGCGTGACGAGCTTGCCGCCATCGAAGACGAAGCGATCTTGGGCGCTGTCCGGCTGCAGGAGGCGGCCGGATTCGCGGTCGTCACCGATGGGGAATTCCGCCGCCCCTCCTATCACGGCTATTTCTACAGCCGGCTCGGCGACATTACTATCGACGCAATGCCAGCGGTCGAAGCTCGCGGCGGCGAGGGGCGCGGCCTGCAACCGGCGGCGCGGATCGGCAGCCGGATCGCATGGCGTGGCCCAATTCACGTGGACGACTTCATGCACCTGAAGTCGATGACTACTGCCGTGCCGAAGATCACCATTCCGGGCCCATGCGCGCTGCATTTCCGCGGCGGCGCCGCCGCCGTGACGGCGAGCGCCTATGACGATGTCGATGCATTCTGGAGCGACATTGTCGATGCCTTCCGGCGCGAACTCGCTGCCCTGGCGCTGGCCGGCTGCCGCTATATCCAGATCGACGAGACCGCGTTCGCCAAATTCGGCGATCCCCAGGTCCGGGCCGCGCTCGCGGCCCGTGGCGACGATTGGGACGACCTGATTGATCGCTATATCGACGTGACCAACCGGGTGACGCGCGGGTTTCCCCACCTCTCCATCGGCATGCATCTGTGCCGCGGCAATCGCGGCGGGCGCTGGCACGCCGAGGGCAGCTACGATGCGGTCGCCGAAAGGCTGTTCAACCGGCTCGACATCGGGTTTTTCTTGCTCGAATACGACAGTCCGCGCGCCGGCGATTTCACGCCGCTGCGTTTCGTGCCGAAACACAAGTCCGTTGTGCTCGGCCTGGTAACGACCAAGCGATCCGCGCTGGAGGACATCGACGAGCTCCGCCGCCGCGTGGCCGACGCCAGCCGCTTCGTCGATCTCGATCGCCTCGGCGTCAGCCCGCAATGCGGCTTCGCCAGCGTCGAAACCGGGAACCCGATCACCTTTGAGGCGCAGGAGGCAAAGCTCCGGCTTGTGGTCGACCTCGCCCGTTTAATCTGGGGAACGAATTGACACGCGACGCCGTGCGGGTGAACGTGGGGCCCATGATGGCGAAAGCGAAATTTGGTGCGGTCATCGCGGTTCTCGCAGCCGCAATGTCAGGGCCGGCGTCTGCGGACGATCTGCTCCGGCTGGCCATCGGGCAGCGCGGCCTGTGGGATTCGTCCATCGCCGAAATCGGCCAGGCGGCCGGTATCTTTCGCCGCAACCGACTTGAGTTGCAGGTCGTGTATACGTCGGGCGGCGGCGAGACCCAGCAGGCGGTGATTTCTGGAAGCGTTGATATCGGGGTCGCGGCCGGCACGCTGGGCGTGCTCGGCGCCTACACCAAGGGGGCGCCGGTGCGGATCATCGCCGGCGAAGCGACCGGAACCGCTGAATACTATTTCGTGCGAGCGGATTCTCCGGTGGGCAAAGATTTCGCCCCCATGCCGCCCAACATGACGCTCGCCTACTCCACCGCCGGCTCCGGTACCCACATCACGGCACTGCGGTTCATGAAGGAGCGCGCCTTCACCGCCAAGCTGACGGCGACCGGCAGCGTGCCGGCGACCTTTACCCAGGTGATGTCGGGCCAGGTTGATATCGGCTTCTCGACCCCGCCATTCGGGCTCGATGCCATCGAGAAGGGCCAGATCCGCCTGATCGCCCTTGCCAACGATCTGCCGAGCGTTCGCAATCAGACCGTGAGAGTGATCATCGCCAATGCGATTGATCTCGCGCGCCGGCGGGAAGTCTATGGGCGTTTCATCCACGCCTACGGCGAGACCATCGCGTGGATGTATACGGATGACAGGGCGATTGCGGCGTTCGCCCAATATGCGGCGATTTCGCCGGCCATGGCGCAGCGCGTGCGCGACAATTTTTACCCGCAGACGATGCTGCAGCTCGATCGCGTGATGGGCCTTGCGGAGCTGATCGAGGACGCCATGGCGTTCAAGTATGTGGCGCAGCCGTTGACGCCCGCGCAGACCGCCGAGCTCCTGCAGACACCCAAGCTGCCGTAGGAATTTAGCCCGCCTGCTTTCACATTGAACTTCCCGCCCTGTTCGGGCGACTACACAGTGAATCCGGGGTACTACGGCGAACCCCGAGCGTTGTAGCCCGGATGAAGCCACCGGGTCCGGCCTCCGGCCGGCCCGATGATAAACTCCGCGTAATCCGGGACCGGTGGTGCCGCATTACGCTGCGCTCCATGCGGGCTACGAGAGCCTATTCTAAGCTTCTTACCACTGACTCCTGACAAATGAGGATCACGGCCATGCCGAAGCGCAAGGAACACGAAACTGCCGCCACGGCTCCCGGCGTCGTCAACTGGAATCCGCCAGCAAAGCGAGATCTGGTCGAACGCGCCCTGTCCGACGGAATGACCGATCCGGCCGAGATCGTCGAGTGGGCCAAGAACTACAAGGTGACCATGACCGTCGAGGAGGTGCTTCGGATCAAGGCGGAACTGAAAAAGTGAACTGGAATCGCCCTCTTTGAATAGGAAACGCGCTCATGGCCGGCCCGCACCCACACACACATTTGCATCCTCACCACAAGCCCAAGCATCTCGAGTACCATCATGTGACCATAGATGGGACGGGAACGAAGTCGTACGCCACGCCCTCGCAATACGAGCACGCCGTGCTGCACCAGCTCCGCCGCATGCACCACAGCCGCACAGGCCAGGCGGTGTTTCACGAGTTTGAAAAACGCTCGCACCACTTCATGAAGATCATTCCCTATGAACAAGCACAGCTCAACGCATTCGCCTCGGCCAAGGACCCGCTGCATGCAACGAGAAAGGGGCTGCCCGAACGCAGTGGCCGGGATGGGCACGTGTTGCTCGACAGCCATGGCAAGCCCATCATCGGCAAGGGCGGCGGCAGCGATTCGGACGTCTCCTTCACGCCGGTGATGTGGAGGAAATACTGCAACCAGCATAAGAATGGCCACAAGTCCGGCGCCCAGCCCGATGAAATACTGTTTCACGAGATGGTCCACGCCACCCGGCAAATGCGCGGTATTTTTAATCCGATGCCGCTTGGCTTCCTGTATGATACCGAGGAAGAGTTCTTCGCCATTCTGCTGGCCAACATCTACGCCTCGGAAACGGGGCGCCCCATCGATCTTCGCTCGGACCACCATGGCTTCGAGCATCTGACCACGGACACCAACGCCAAATTCCTGCCCAAACGGGACATGAGCGACTACCGCTATCGGCTCGTGTACAAACTGGTTCACGAGGAACCGAGGATGGTCCACGAACTGAGAAGCATACATTGCCCGTTTAACCCGATCCGCCGGTACTACGAACTGCAGCGCACGCACGTTCACTTCCATTAACGGCGTGAGGCGGGCAAACACTTGACGCTGCAGAACCGTCACTTGGAACAGCTCGCGACTGAGCTTAAGTCGGAGGGTCAAGCGCGATGAATCCGAGAGCGATTTTCACATCCTTGTCACTGCCGGCGCTCGCCGTCCTGATGGCGGCGGCCGCTCCGGCCCCGGCGGCGGCGCAGTCCCGCCCCTGCGGCATAAACCCGAGCGACTGGTGCTCCGCGCCGGCCGGCGATCCCTGCGGACGCCACCGCAACGTCGCTGCCTGCCGGGCCGACCCGGCGTGCTACGGCATGCCCTATCAAGGCGAGTCGGTGGTGGCGTGCCAGCTCGACGGTCGAGGCTTCGCCTCAAACTGCCCGACCGTCGGCTGCACGAGTACCCCGCCGCGGCCGGCGGGGCGGTAGTTGCCGCGGCATGCGGTCTCGATCTGACCAAGCCGCGCCCGCCATATGTGCCATGAAGCACATGACGCGGCTGTTCTGCTTCACCGCGCCGCGCGACGCGACGGCCAGCACTGCCGCTCGCCTTCGCAATGGGCCGCGAGCCGGGATTCGCTGTCGGTTAATTCGCGGACCTTGCTGCCGCGCGCAAATCCGAGGGTGTCATGTCATAGCGTCGGCGGAACGCGCGGTTAAAATAGGACAGATCCCCAAACCCGATATCGAGCGCTATAGTGCTGACCTTTTGGTTGGCATAGAGAGGATCCGTCAGCAGCCGGTGCGCGCGGACAAGGCGTTGCGCGAGCACATACTCAGTGAACGTCGTGCCCTCGCTTTCGAACAGCCGCTGGACCCACCGTGGCTTGGCCCGATGACGTGCGGCAATTGTCGCCACTGACAGGTCGGGTTGATCGAGCCAGGTCGCGATGTCCTCTTTGATCGCGCGCAACCGCGCCGCCCGCGCGCCCCGGCTCTTGGCGATCTCGGCCGCGTCCCGCGTCGCTCCGATGGCAAGCGCCATGAGGTCGTGGATATGAGTTACGGCCTGCCATTGCAGGTCAGGTGCAGCGAGGCTTTCAGTCTCCTCGATGATGCCGATGTAGCGGGTCAGAAGCCGCAGCGCCGGATTGTCTGCGGGGATTGGTCGGCCATATGCGGCGTCCAGGCCGGCGACGAGCGACGATAACGTGCGCCGCGGCGCCCGCACGTTGATGTATTCGCCGTACGTCGGCACCTTCAGGAATACGGGTTCCGATGCGGTCAGCACGATCGCCTCTCCAGGCTTCAGATTGAGCAGGCGGTCGAACTGTTGCGCCTCGTAGCTAGAGGTCAATCCAACGGTCACGACAACATCGTCGTTGTCGATGAATTCCCGCGGGAGACGATAGATCGCTGCGGATCGGCGGGCCGTCACTATCCCCAGGCCCGGCATGCGCCGCAGAGTGGCCTCCGTATGAAACTGCTCGGCCGAGAGGGGCTCGATGTCCCGCTTGGACAGAGTTCGGCCGTATATCTCACGACACGCATCAAGGCGCTCGTCCGGCGCATAATCCGCAGTCGAGAACCGAACGACCTTGCAATCGCCGTTGCCGACAGTTGCGACGCCGCTCGAAGCGCTCATGGCCAGACTCCAGCTCGACGTGCGCTATCTGCGCGCAGGCTGCCCAGGCGAACCTATATCCCTGGCCACTTTAGTCGGTCGATAGAAGCGAGCGGTTCAAGGTTCCGGCGAATTTTGTTTGCACTAGGATGGGCTCGCGGCGGGAGCGAAATGGGTTCGTCGTGCGCTCACGAAGGCCGCAAGCGCCGATCCTTGAGATGCCTTTCGATTTTCCAAAGGGAATGCGGACGCGAGCCGCGGAGCGTCCCTCCGCATCAACGAGAGCCCCTATCAACTGGCCGCTCCAGTCCTACTCAATTGTCGCGCCAGTCCAAGAGCGGACGCGCCGAGATTGCTAGGGATGGATCAAGCATACGTTCGCGGCGACCCAGTCGGCGGTGGCCGGCAATGGAGGGGTTGATTGAACTAATACAACTGACGTTAGGGGATTGCCGGGCTGGGGAGCTCTAAACGGAGGATTGCAAAATGAGTACTACGCCGAAAGCTGACAAAGGCTCTGCATCATTAATCTATTTCTACTATGGAGATAGCATATACAACACGCTTGGCCAAGAAACTCTCAAGCTCAAGAAAGCAATGGACGGCTATAAATTTAAGGTGCTTCTCAAACACGAGTCGCTTCCCAGTTGGGCGGACTTGAGCGAGAAAGACGAAAAGCTGGCTGACATCAAGGATTTGCCAACGCGCGCGAACCTATTCAAGTATCTTATTCAGCTGGGGCAGGATGGCCACTATGTCGATCTGTTCATTTTCTCGCATGGTTGGAAGGACAAGTTCAAGGCCAGCACCGGCGTCAACGACAGTACAGATTACGTTACCGCAGACGACATCGTAGACGGGCTTTCGTCTGCGAAGACAGGGTTGACGCAGGTGCCTATTCGCACGGTATGGGGGACCAACTGCTATGGCCAGACCCTTGGAGAGACCTGGCGCAGCGTCGGCGCCAAAACTACGGCGGGCGCGCGCCTTGTTAACTTCTACCCCAATTCGTTTGGTCCGTTCATCGACGACTGGAACAAGGGAAATGTTTCTTTCGATCACGCCGTCGGCAATTCCCAAACTGACGCGGTGCGAACCGTTGTCCAGGTCTATCTGTCGACAGTGGATGCGCCTGAGCAGAAGTCACTTGGCAAGTGGGGCGGCTGTCCATTCGGCAAGTTTGTGTTAGGCGACGACCCGTGCGCGAGAGACTACTTTGTGTCGCGTTGGGGGATCGCCGAGGACGAATGGCAAAAAGGTCAAAGTGGCAAGGACAATATGAACTACTCCTCATACATGTTTCGGGGTGGCGACAAGGATATAACAAAAAATACGATACCAAGATGGTAGAGCAAAGGCTGAGGAGCGGCGGGTCCAGGCCGGCCTGGACCCGCCGCCCAGTGTGGGGAAGACAGAAATCGCTTCTTGGTCGCTGTCAGTCAATTGGCGGACTTTGCCGCAGCACGCAATTCCGAGGGTGCCACGTCATAGCGTCGGCGAAACGCGCGGTTAAAATAGGACACATCCCCGAACCCGACATCGAGCGCTATAGTGCTGACCTTTTGGTTGGCATAGAGGGGATCCGTCAGCAGCCGGTACGCGCGGCAAGGCGCTGCGCGAGCACATACTCAGTGAAGGTCGTGCCCTCGCTTTCGAACAGCCGCTGGACCCCCGTGGCTTGATCCGATGGCGCGCGGCGATTATCGCCACTGACAGGCCGGGTTGGTCGAGCCGGTTTGCGATGTCTTCCTTGATCGCGCGCAACCGCGCCGCTCGCGCGCCCCGGCTCTTGGCGATCTCGGCCGCGTCCCGCGTCGCCCCGATGGCGAGCGCAATAAGGTCGTGAATGTGAATCACAGCCTGCCTTCGCAGCTTAGGTACCGCGAAGGTTCCTGCCTCCTGCAGGATGCCGATGTAGTGGGTCAGAAGCTGCAAAGCAGGGCTCTCGGCGGGTATTGGCCGACCATATGCGTCATCGAGATCCGCAATGAGTGGCGACAAACAGCGCCTTGGCACCAGCAAGTTGAAGTAGTCGTCGAGCCTCGGAACCCGCAGGAACCCCGGTTCAGCGCTGGTCAGCACAATCGCCTGCCCGCGAACCAAATCGAGGGCTCGACCGAGCTGGTGCGCCTGGCAGCTGGAGCCGCGCGCCCACGTGATACTGACACCGTCGCTGTCGATGAATTCTCGGCGGCGGTGATAGACCGCAGCGGAACGACAGCCCGCCATCATAGCGAGACCCGGCATCCGCAACAGAGTCGCTTCGGCACGGGGCTGCTCGGCCGGCAGGGGCTCGATGTCCATCGTCTGCATGGTCCGGCCATAGACCTCGCGCCACGCGTCAAAACGCTCCCGCGGCGGATAATCCGCAGTCGAGAACCGAACGACGACGCAATCGCTGTTGCTGACAGTCGCGACGCCGCTCGAAGCGCTCATGGCCAGACTCCAGCTCGATGTGCGCTATCTGCGCGCGGGCCGCCCAGACCTATCCAGTTTAGTCGGTCGATCGAAGCGGGCGGTTCAAGGTTCCGGCGATTTTTTTGCGCCAGGATGGCTCGTGGCGGGAGCGAAATGGGTTGGTCGTGCGGTCACGAAGGCAGCAAGCGCGCGATCCTTGAAATGCCCTTCGAGCTCCAAAGGGATTATGGACGCAAGCGGCGGAGCGTCCCTCCGCATCAATGAAAGCCCCTATCAACCGGCCGCTCCAGTCCTACTCAATTGTCGCGCCAGTCCAAGAGCGGACGCGCCGAGATCGCTAGAGAATTAACGGCGCGCTCTACGAGGAGATCATGGACAAGAATCTGATCAAGACGGGCGATATCCTCTGCCACCCGGATCCGCTGCCCGGCGAGCCCTCCATTCCCCCAGGGGAAGGCATTGGCGGATCCGAACCGCCGCCGCAAGCGCAGTATGTCATGGGGCACGACGACCGCGAACGGCGGCGTCTCGCCCTGCAAGCTTCCATCCTGAACCCGCTGACCGAACAGCTTTTGCGGCGCGCGGGGATTTCGACCGGGATGCATGTGCTGGATCTGGGGTGCGGTATCGGCGAGCTTTTCCTGCGAGTGAAAATTTGAGGTCTGAGAACAGGTGCGAGCGCGCACTTTCTTAAAGCCGCAACAGGCGTGAAAGTTGGAATAGATGCATTTCGACGCGCCATCATTTTTGTCTTGATGGAGGCTCCATTGGTGCAATTGGTGCAAGACGTCATTCCCCTGCTGCCGCCCAAGCCGGCGCAGCTGATCGGTGCGCGGCTCTGCAACTTCCCGACCGGCCATAGCGCTCCTTTGCTCCCCAAGCATAGTGCATGGATAAAAGGCGATCTGATAAAAGCGACTGTTGAGAGGTCTGCCGATTTCTGGATCGATATCCAAGCCTATGCGAGCAAGACGGGCAGCGAGAAGCTCAACCAGGCGCTTTCCGTTGATCGACGCGAGGAGGTCAAGCGTAGCATCATCGCGGCCATTCCAACGGCGAGGGGGAGGTTCCTGCAGGAAATAGCTTGGGGCGAATCCGTGAGCAGCGGCGGCGAGAACGACGACGACGGCTATTGGCGCGCGGTTGAAGTTTACGCCTACGGGTCCGTGCCGCACGGCCGAATGCCCGATCCTGCGCCGGCAAAGCCGATCCAACCCATCATAGGCGCGCCTCCCGGCCCCGGCCTCGATGTCGACCAATGGTTTGTGACAAATCTCAGCTTGAGCGGCGTCAGCCTCGTTCCCGGCTTCGGAGGCGGCGGGTTTTCGGGCCCAATAACGTTCCAACATGTGGGCGGCCTAGACGAGCCCGATTTTACCGGCTCGATGGCGCTCGTGGGAATGGCGGTCGGAGCGAGCGAAGGTATCCCCGGCCTGAAAAATTCAAAGATCGCGCAAAAGATCCTCAAATTTGTTGCTGACAATGGCGGACTGTCCTACGGGAACGCCCCGTCGTGGACGGAAGGGATTTGCTTTCCCAACACGCACAACGTCAGCCGCTTGCAATCCTCCGACTTTTCGGGCGATTGCGCCACAATATTCGTCAGCGGAAACGCCGGACTGGGGGGGAACGGGCTTTATCTTCTGTTTTTCGGTTTGCCGACAGGCTTCTGGTTTTGGCGAACCACTCTCGCTGCCATAGAAAGCGGCCTGATCGGTCCGGATATCGCATTCCGCTGCAAGGGCGTTGCGGTCATCTCGAGTCTTGGAGCCGGTCTGTCCGGCTCGGTGGGCGTAGCTGCCAACGCAATGTATGGAAGGATCAGCTGATCGGACATAACGATGCTGCCGCTGAGGCAGTATCATGGTCGATTTGTAGTCACGAATAAAATGTTGGGGTTGTTGCCGGTCACCCATTGAGGGGCCGCTCCAGTCCTACTCAATTGTCGCGCCAGTCCAAGAGCGGACGCGCCGAGATCGCTAGGGAATTGCAACCAGCGCGACCGTGCGGCCGAGAGTGTGAACGAGGAGATCATGGACAAGAATCTGATCAAGACGGGCGATATCCTCTACCACCCGGATCCGTTGCCCGGCGAGCCCTCCAGTCCCCCAGGGGAAGGCATTGGCGGATCCAAGTCACCGTTGCAAGCCCAGTATGTCATGGGGCACGACGACCGCGAACGGCGGCGTCTCGCCCTTCAAGCTTCCATCCTGAACCCGCTCACCGAACAGCTTTTGCGGCGCGCGGGGATTTCGACCGGGATGCACGTGCTCGATCTGGGGTGCGGTATCGGTGAGGTTTCGTTGATGGCCGCCCGACTGGTGGGACGCCACGGTGCGGTAACCGCGATCGATATCGATCAGGCGGCATTGGCGACCGCCGCGGATCGTGCGCGGGAGCAGGCGCTGGGGAACCTCAAGTTCGTGCAGGGCAGCATCGATCAGTATGAACCGGGGAGCGCCTTCGATGCCGTCATCGGCCGCCACATCCTGATCCATTTGCGGGATCCGCTCCCGATTCTTCAGAAGGCGTACGAATGCCTGTCGCCGGCAGGTGTGGCGGTGTTTCAGGAGTACGACTTCTCCACGGTGCACTCGGCTTATCCGCCATGCCCGGTGTTCGACCGCGGCATGGCCGTGTTCCGGGATTTCTTTGGAGCTACGGGCCGCGGCAACATGGGGACGCAGTTGCTTCACCTCATGCTTGAGGCGGGCTTCCGGGCGCCCGACTGCCGCGCCGAGTACCCCTTGGATGGCGGCCCGGACAGTCCGCTTTATGCATGGCTCGCGGAAAGCTTCCGCAGCATCGCTCAGCGCGCTGCGGCGGTCGGATTCATCAAAGAGTCCGAGCTCGACATCGATGCGCTCGAGCAGCAATTACGGCAGGAAGCCGCTTCGCGCAATGCGAGCATCCCGGGCCCTACCATGGTGGGCTGCTTTGCGCGGAAGCCCTGAGCCCGAAGCCAGCGCTTCCGCGCCTATTGCGATCGGACAGAAGCATCACCAATGGCGACCAATTCGGAGAGTGAATGGAAAGGAGCAACGATGCTCAGGCTGGGGTCTGGCCGAATCTACTCCATAAAGTCCGTCGTAGACCTTTCGGAGAAATTTTCCGCCGCGGCGGATCGCACTCGTCCAATTTCGGGGTTGACTGGCGGTCGATGCGCGGCTGAGCCAGCCGACCGCGCAACACGCCAGACTCTCCCAGCTGCCGCGGATCGGGATGATGTTCGCCGTTGCGATGACGGTTCCATCGATGTGGAATTCTACAAAGCGCGCGCTTACGCGATCCGCCGCGCCGCCCAAGTGCGGTTTGCCCAAGCGCTAGGACGGCGCGCACGCTTCGGGCTGAGGCGTGCGTACGAATTCATTTGTGGAAGGAGATGATGACTCTTTCAGCTCGGCGATACTGCCCCGGCTTTCGAAGCCGATACGACCGAAGGCCACGTCCGTTTTTATGACTGGATCAGAGCACGCGCAAAGGAACTGATAACGAGTGGCCGACGTGGTCAGAATTCGTCCTGTGCGTCGAAGCGCGCATAAAAATCATGCGCGATGAGGCCGGACCTCGTCCGACTCGCTCGGATTGCTGTGAGCCCTGTCACTTCCAGGCGTTACTCTTGCAGTTTTGGCAGCCACTGGCGCCCTGACTGTTGCGCCAGGTTCAGCCTCTCTAAAACAAGCTGCCCTGCCCGGGATCGACGCGGCGGATTTTCCGCCGCGTCGGCCGCGCGGGCAAAGGAGGGCCGGTCAAGGCCCGGGCTTCCGCCGTCGCGCGTACGCGACCATCGGCGAATTCGATGTCGACCCGCACTCCGGGGTTGACGGCCGCGGCGGTGCGCAGCGGCCGGCCGGCCTCGCTGCGCACGAGAGCGAAGCCGCGCGCCAGCACGCTGTGATAGGACAGCGCGGCGAGAAGCTGGGCCGCACGCTCCAGCCGCGCGTCCCGCCGGTCGAGCAGTGTGTCGATTGCGAGCGCGGCCCGCGCCAGCAAGACGTCGACCCGCTCGCGGGCGCGCGCAATATGGAGGCGCTGCGCCTGCGCATTAGCGCGCAGGCTGGCGGCGAGACGGACCGAGGCGGAAGCGAAGCGCTCGCGGCGGCGATCGCT
>WNFR01002024.1_pt1 | contig 26186 bp, 22 predicted proteins | sample 5400221 | NCBI WGS metagenome assembly WNFR01 (sample SAMN13153357, study PRJNA577476) | soil metagenome | isolation source: 40 cm soil under Madrone tree | place: USA:California | collected 2016-06-14
GGTGTAGAACATGGCCGCGGGCTGCCGCTGTTGAAATATCGCCTGCTGATACGCTTTTGCTGCGGGGTTGTTGTTCAGCGCGAGCTGAAGCTCAGTGCCGTCCGGCTCCTCGGGCGAGGCCACGGTCAGCCAGCGATAGGGGCCCTGACTGAAATCGGTCTTCTTGGCAAAGCCCAGTACCTCCGTATAGAAGCGCAGGGCCTTGTCCTGGTCATCCACGTATACGCTGGTCACTTTGATTTTCATTTTTCATTTCTCCTTTGTCACGTTCGCGGTTTGCCCCGCCTTCGTCTTCTCCTGGCCTTCTTTTTCGTCTGCGTTACTTGCTCCATGCGGTCGAGGTGTTGTTCGAGAGCATCCAGGTGGGCGGACCAGAACCGGCGGAACGGAGCCAGCCAAGCATCCACCTCCTCCAGTGGTTCAGGTTTCAGCCTGTAAAGACGGCGCTGTGCATCCACCTTGGACTCCACGAAACCGGCCTCGCGCAGCACGCGTAGGTGCTTGGACACCATCGGCTGCGGCATGCCAAGCTGCCGCTCGATCTCTCCTACCGACTGTTGTGACGAGACCAGCAGGCTCAGGATCGCGCGGCGGTTCGGCTCGGCAATAATTTCGAACACAGATTCCATGCCCTTCGTATACTCCACAGCGCATATACGTGTCAAGGTATATTTAGAGCGCAGGCAACGATTTTCAGTCGGCGTGCGGGGATGCAGTCTGATGCTTTTTTGGCGGGTGCGATTCAGAGCGCTGCGCGCTTCGAACAGGTTTCACTCGGCGAAGCCAAACACTTTCCAGCACGATCGAGAAGCCAGCATCGCTGCGCTCCGATGGTGATCGGGATCGTCCCGGAATGTCGTTCGGCTTTCTTCGGAACAGGCGTTTAGCTTCGCCGGATCTCCTAACGTATTGAGGGCCGATGACGCGCAAACCTTCCGTAACCGGACAAAGGAAGGTTTCCCGACGATACGCCCAGAATCGTCGGATCCGCTGCAAAACGACGAAATCTGCGTTGCCACACGCACGAGTCCCCGATTGAATTGGGCAGTGACTGCCAGGAGGAGAGGGGATGCCGATAGAAAATCAAAGCATGGTAATATTCCGCGCGATATGACCGCGAATGGTTCCACTTCTCAGTACGTGCTTGGGAGTACCGACGCCGAGCAAGAGCGGCTGATTCGACAGGCTGCGCGCCTTGATCCATACACCGAGCGATTGTTCCGTGACGCAGGCATGGGTCCGGGTCAGCGGATTCTGGACATCGGCTCGGGTGTCGGTGACGTAGCGATGCTGGCGGCGCGTTTGGTTGGACCTTCGGGGGCGGTCGTCGGAGTCGAACGCGACGTACGGTCGATCGCCAAGGCCAGGGCTCGCGCAGCGGAAGCCGGACTGCACAACGTAACGTTTATGCAGTCCGACGTGACTGAGGTGACGAGTGGTGAGCCCCTTCGATGGGGTAGTGGGCCGGTGCATTCTGTTGTTTCTCCCCGATGCCGCGGCTGTTTTGCGTTCCCTCTCACGGCTGGTCCGACCCGGAGGCGTGCTCGCTTTTCACGAGCCGACGTGGTCCCCTTTGCTTTTGCTTACCGCCCAACTCCCGCTGTGGTCGGCGTGCGCTTCGCTCATTCGCAAGACCTTCCTATGTTCCGGAGCAAACCCAGACATGGAACTCGTGCTATTCCGGGCGTTCGCAGAGGCTGGTCTGCCTGCGCCGAACATGTGGATGGAAATCCCTATGGGAGGTGATTCGTTCTTTGCAGGATGGGTCTACGATCTCCTGTGCAGTGTTCGCCCGCAGATGCAGCAGCGCAATCTTTCCTGCGAAGTGCTGGGCAATTTCGAGACGCTGCGGGAAAGGCTAGACGCAGAGCTTGTGGCGTTGAAGTCACCTGGCGCTTGCATCGGCTTGGTGGGCGCTTGGTCCCGAGTGCCGGCGAGCTCTACCGCTCGTGCGCCGAGGTGTCTCGGATCGTGAGCGACTTCGAGAAGTGTTTCTGCACTGGCGCGGAACAGCAGATCGTAGATGACTTTCTTGTTCTGCAAAGCCAGTGGAGCGAGCTACGGAGGAAGTGTGAAGACCACATGGACGTAGCGCGTCGGGAGAAGTTCTCTTTTAGGTCTGTACCTAATTGAAGATGAAGGGAAAGTGGTGCGCCCGGGGGGACTCGAACTCCCGACCTTCTGGTTCGTAGGTTTGGGCTCCTAATTCTAAGAGCCTTATCGGCCCCGTCAGTTGCGGGCGGGCTGTTTTGAAATCTACCCCTGAATTGGGCTACATGGGCTACAGCACTTGGGAAGCTCGAAGCGGATGTGAAAAGTAAGAATTTGCGTCACAGCGGCCTCAAAATTTTCGCGCGAAAATTCATTTTACCTTGGCGTACTCGGCTTTGGCTTCCTTAAAAATGGGGATGTCAGGGTCGGCGTCTTTCCAGAGCGTGAGGAAATCCTGATACGCGGCGCGGGCCTTTGTGTTGTCGCCCCCAGCGAATACGCACGCGCAAGGCCGAGATGCGCCAACGCACCGATGGGTGCATTGACCACAACTCCGTCATGGTCAAGAATTTTCTGGAACTCGATGGCAGCTTCGCTACCCTGATTCCCGGCCAGATACGCCTCCGCACGCACGTAGATTGGATATAGATTTGGGGAAAAGGTCCCGGAACCCGGTGTTCCCATCTCGTAGGGCGCGGTAGGCTGAAGAGCCTCGATGGCTCTTGAAGAATCGTTGCGACTGAGCGCGACCAGAGCGTGAATCGTTGGGAGGTAATTGAAATGCACGATGGTATCGTCTGAGAATCGATTGCTTAATTCATTTGCCATCGCCTGCGTCCGACCCGCATCTCCCGCTAATGTCAACGCCAGCGCCGCTCCGTACTGCACATCACGGCCTGCCGAAAGGGCGAGCGCCGTCGCAGCTCGTTGCCGGGCTTGGGCCGCATTGCCAAAAAGTGCTTCCCGCAGGGAGGCTTCTGCTTCGTAACCTGCCGCTGTTTCTTTCTCCTGTGCCCGCTCGGCCGAAGCCACCGCCCGACGAGAAAACTCCCGCGCCTTTCCGAGCTGGCCGGAATACGTGGCGGTGTTTGCCTCGCTTGCCAGCAGCACGTCGTCCCATCCCGGCTTGTCCGCAGCCCACGCTACCTGTCGCTTCCTTTCTGCCACATCGTTCTGCAAGAAACCAACTTGGTACTGGATAAAGTGCAGGGGAGGAGAATCAAATTTTTTTGCCCGTGCTTCTTCGACCGTGGACCGGGTTTCCTCGATGCGATTCAGTTGGAGAAACGAGTTGGCGAGATTGCCATGACCGCTCGCTTGGTTTAGGCGGAAAGCCTCGCGAGCTTCCCTGAGGGCTTTCTCATATTGGCCGAGTGCACCGTATATATAAGTCAGGTTGTTCGGCGGAACAAGTTCTCGCGGATAGGTTTGCGCCCAAAGTTCATAGACTTGACGTGCCTTTTCCAAGTCGTCGGTTACAAACTGATAGTAGTGGGACTCGATGTAGAATTTCTCCCGTTCGCTCACGCGGTCGCGCAGCTCATAAGCTTTACGGATGTTCTCCGCTGCCACGCTGGTTTCGCCGAGATTGTTATAGCTTGTTCCAAGCGACGCATAGGCCATGGCGAAATTCTGGTCGAGGTGGATGGCTCGCTGATACAGCGGCGCGGCGGCGGCATCGTCGCCTTTTCCAGTCTGAGTTTTCCATCCCAGGCTGTATGCCTGAAGGGCTTCGAGCGATGGCGTGGTGGCCTGCTCCAATGGCGTGTCGAACTTCTGCACTGTGCTAAGTGATTCGCCCAGTTTGTTCCGAATTTCCGAAGCTGTCTTCCCCAGTGCATCGAGCACATGATTCTTGTCGTTGGCTTGAGCTTCCGTGCTCGCCAGCGATTCCCCACTTGCGCAGTTGACAGCTTTTATGGTCAGAAGGTACTGCGTACCAATCTGTGCAATCGAGCCGTCGAGGACACCTGAGCTGCCCATCCGCTGGCAGAGTTCCCGTGCAATCTCTGGCGTGAGCTTCACGTCCGGCTCCTGACCCATCATCTGTAAGGTCCGCTGGATCTGCTGTTCTGAGACGAGACTCAGAAAAGGTGATTGTTCCAGTTGTACCGAAAGCCCCTGCCGGAGCGTTCCGTCAAACACCGCGTCACCTGTCGTGTTCGTGAAATCAGCGAGGACGATTGTGTCTTTATCCGTCAGGGCGTGCGCCTTGCGGGAGAAAAACAACCGTGCGCCCACAACCAGTCCGATGAGCAGCAATGTTGCGCCAGTGACTCCTAATGGAATGACTTTGCGGGCGGGCTTCGATTCGACCAGCGCTTTGGCGGCCGCAGCGCGGCCTGAATCCGAATCTCGCTTCAACCGCTGCAAATCCGTGCGAATTTCTGCCACGCTCTGATAACGCAACTTGCGGTCTTTCTCCAGCGCCTTCCCGATGATTTCGTCCAGCTTTGCTGGGAGTCCCTGATTGACCTGCGATGCCGCAGCGGGTGTACGGTTCAGGATTCCGTCGAGGATGACCGCAGCGCTGTTGCCGGCAAATGCCATACGGCCCGTCGCCATCTCGTACAGAGCCACACCGCAGGAGAATAAATCGGTCCGTGCATCTAACTCCTCACCACGTGCCTGCTCCGGTGACATATAAGCGATGGTGCCCACCGCCACGCCCGGGCTGGTCAAGAGTTCACCCCCGGTGGCCGTTGGCAACTGCGAGATACCGACGTTTGGACCAGCCGGGACGACCTTCGCTAAACCGAAATCCAAAATCTTGGCGTGTCCGCGCTCGGTCACAAAAATGTTGGCAGGCTTGATGTCGCGGTGGACGATTCCTTTGGCGTGCGCCGCACCGAGTGCGTCCGCAATTTCAATCCCCCATTCGAGCACTTCCTCAAGCGGAAGCGGTTTGCCGGAAACGTGGTGCTTGAGCGTCTGCCCATCGAGAAACTCCATAGCTATGAAAGGCTGAGCGTTGTGCTCGCCGATTTCATATATGGTGCAAATATTGGGATGGTTCAGAGCGGAAGCAGCTTGTGCCTCACGGTCGAAGCGGCTCAGTGCCTGTGAGTCTGATGCGAACCCGTCAGGAAGGAACTTCAAAGCAACGAAGCGGTGGAGCTTGGTGTCCTCAGCTTTATAAACAACACCCATGCCACCGCCGCCGAGCTTTTCGACGATTCGATAGTGCGAGACGGTTTGGCCAATCATGGGCAGAGACTGGCGCAATCTTAGGTTTCACCGTCAACCAAGTCAACGTGTCGCGAAGTGTCGCGAAGTAACGAATCCGACCTCTCCGCACCCAACTCGTGCTTCTCGTAGTTTCAGTGCTTCCGTCCTATTGCCATATATATGCCTGTATGATACTATGTGGTCATGCAGCGAACTGCCCTTTTCTTGAAAGAAGCGCAACTCAAGAAGCTGAAGGTGCTGTCAGATAGGACGGGCGCTCCAGTTGCCGAACTCATCCGGCGTGCAATTGATAAGTACCTTCAGGAGAGAGCAAAGGAATTGAAGTAAACGGGACGCGGCGGTGCTGATAACACCGACACGCCCCTGACCACCACTCAAAGGAGATTTGAGCAATGGCTGACCAAACGCTATCACCCTCGGGTTCACCTGCCAAAATCGAAGTTCGGGCTAAACCTGGTTTCGGCAAACGTGCAGTCCTTTACACACGTGTATCAACCGGCGACCAACATCCAGAAACTCAGTCTTATGACCTTCGCGAACTGGCGAAGCAGCGCCGATATGAAATTGTTAATGAATACGCGGACATAATTTCCGGTGCAAAATCGAAACATCCTGGTCTCGATCAGCTTCTTGCCGATGCCCGCAGACATCACTTCGATGTTGTTCTGGTTGGATATCCTCCAGCCATCTCCGGGCACAGTGCTCCTACCTTCTAACCTTGTATGCCTTGGTGTTTGGTATTGGGTAGGTTTTACCTGCCTTTGGTGTATTAACGCTTGGATACGTGGCGCTTAGGCATGGAGAATGGGGTAATTAGGTGGGTGTTTGGACGGGCTGGCAGCACCGTCCGTACTTGTTCCCTGGTTTGAACCCATTGAGCGGGTTCGCTTCCCACTGTAGGCATTCGCAACTCTTGGCCCGGCCGCGCAGTAGGTCTTCCTTGCACACAATCTTTTCCGTACTGCATTTACTGGAACATGTCCAGTGGCTCTTACCACCCAGCGCCCCTGCTGCGGCAACCACAGTGAGCCGACCAAAGCATCGGCCTATGAGTTGAAGTCGTTTCCTGCATGGCATTGGGATTACGCTCTGGCAGCCTTTAGGATTTGGTGACGAAACGCGCCAGGCATTTCCACGAGTAAGGTGGTCGCCTCATCGGTTACGGTAAGTTTTGGCGTTTTGGCTTCCACGTCGTCTATAAATGCGACAAACGTTTTGTCGGTGCCCAGGGTAAATCTCACGGTGCGGCCGTTGCCGTCAAATGTCGGTTCGGTAGAAAGTATGTTCATAGGTCACCTCTTTAGAAAGTTTCTGCTTGGGTGGGTTTCAATGTCGCGTGAAATCGGTAGGAGATTTTTCTGAGGGTGGGTTACGAGGCGATAGTAGACCACCTGAGGCCTTACCGCAACCCAATTTGAAAAGGTAATACGCAAATCTTTCGTGCGCTGTTACGCAGGCTAGTGTCTGGGTTGCTGACACCGCAAATGACGAGCGCCGACGCGATTTTCATAGCCAGGTCCGCATCCCATTCCTGGTAGCGCCAACCTTCCACGCGCTTGCGGGCAATGGCCGGTACCGCGAGGGCTTTCCTCACGTTGACCGCGTACTGTGCGAACTTTCCTTGCGCCAAATCGTACGCAACCACATCACCTGACTTCACTCCCGCATCGTTAACGTTGAACGAGTACTGTGTGTCCGGGTCGTCGATGAGATGCAACCGCCCTGCTCCGGTGACGACAGGAGGCAGCACGGCGTCAGGATTCGCACTTAAATAGCTTGCTCTTTGCGCGACTCGACCGGCCACAAAAGCCTCGGGGAAAGCATGCCACAACCTTACTCTGCCAAATGTCATTTCCGTACTCCTCGCACAACACCACGTCGGCTCAGCATAACTCTTTCCGCACGTGCGTCGGATTTCCGTATCTGCTCCGTGGCTTTTGCCAGCCTGGCCAGCAGCGCGGCACGTTCCTTCTCAGCGTCTTTTTCTGCTTCGGTGCGGTAGAAATTCTGGATTTTCGCCAAGCGGTTCTCCCATGCCTTTTCTCGCTGCAACCAGAGCTGAACGCTGGCTGGCCGCAATCCGCATCCGTCGCCGTAAACCCGTCAAGCCCGCCAGGCTCGCAGGTTGGCGGCACTCCCTAGACAAATGGCTGCTCCCACTCATCGGCGAAACACGTTTGGCCGACGTGGGGAACGCCACGCTCAAAACTGTTATAGAGAAAATGACCGCGTCCGGGTTGGCCGCTAAGTCTATCCTGTCGCACAGCCGACTTGTGAAGGTGGTCGTGGCGTCCGCGGTGAATACCGAGGGCGAAGAACTCTATCCTCGCAAGTGGAATCGCGAATTCTGTGAGATGCCAATTATTGACCCGACGACACAACATCGTCCCACCGTGACGCGGGCCGAAGTCGAATCAATAATCGGGCGATAATCCCGCGCTACAAAGTTCTTGTGGTGCTCCTCGCCGGTAAAGGACTTCGCATTGGTGAAGCCCTCGGCGTAAAGGCTACCGACCTGGGACCAGAGTGCCGCGTGCTTCATGTACACCGGAGCATTTGGGACTGGCAAGAGCAGTTGCCGAAAATCTGCGTAACTGCAACAACTATTAAAGTGGTGCGCCCGGGGGGACTCGAACTCCCGACCTTCTGGTTCGTAGCCAGACGCTCTATCCAACTGAGCTACGGGCGCACTGACACTGTTTACTATCAACAGCTTACCGCAGTTTCTCATTCGATTTCAACCTCGAGTGTCTCTGTGCTTTGGGGATCTGAAGGATGTTTTAGCGAGTCATCCGATTAATTCGAGAGCACTTAACAAAAAACTCGTTCGCTTTTGAGCGTCTAGCGCTGCGGCCAGACGCTCTATCTAAGTGAGCTACAGGCACGTCACTGTATCCAACTCACTTCAGCTGCAACTTTCGGTACATTCGGTACAATTGAGGGCGTTTGAGCCGAAGCTCCAAGCGATTGAGCGCATGAGAGCAAAGCGACAATTCTCCGATGACCTCTTAGCTGCTCTCCGGGACAGCAGGGGTCTGCGTATTCGAGCTGGGCCAGACCAGCACCGGTTCATCGGCATTTGGGTTGTAGTCGTGAGAGACCGGCCTTCGTCAGATCATGGAGCTTGAAGGCGAATGGTTGGTACCGAACGCTTCTCAAAGAGCCTCGCGGCACCATCCAAGTGGCCGACCGCGAAATCGCGGTCCGCGCTATCCGCACAAAGAGTGAGGGCGTCAGAGACGCGGTTGATCGCTCCTACCTGGATAAGTACAGCACGGCGTCTGCACTCAAATATGCCAAAGACCTCGGCCACGCGAAATCCAGGGCCACCACTATTGAGCTCGTGCCGTTGTCATCGACTCGTTAGTGTTTTCCGTTTTTTGTTCAAACTTGTTTTCTCGGGCTCCGACTACTTCCGCATTGCGACCATCCAGGAGAAACCCGATTGAGCGGAACGCCAGTCGCGACGACTCGATGTCTGCACGATCGACGCGACTGCGCAGGTGTTCCATCACACCCTACGGCGTCGCACGTGGCGCGGCCCGGTCGGCGGGGGAAATCTGCGACCTGAGCGTCACGGGCGCGGTTCCGGCAGGAACCACGGTAGAACAAAGATGAGCTGCGAATTGTTACTGTGGCAGACCCACCGTGGCGGCGATCTTCTGGTATCGCGGATCGGATGCAAATGGCTGGAAGTAGGGCTCGACCTTCATGACGATCAGTGAACCGTCCCGGGCCGCAAGCGCCTTGTCCAGCCACTGGAACGTTCGATCGGCGTCGCCGATCGATGCGTAGATTGCGGCGAGGTTCCAATTGATGTCCTGACGCCCGTCGGAGAGCTTGAGCGCCTCTTCCAACAAAGCACGGCTCTTTGATTGCTTTCCGGCAACAGCATAGATGTAAGCCAAATCCGGCAAGGCCCACATGGTCGAACCCGCGAACTCTCGGGCACGCTCCATCTCTTTGATCGCCTCATGGTGCCTGCCCAGTCTGGAATAGGCGTGCCCGAGGATGCGATACGCGAGGCCAAAGTTCGGGTCCATCTCCAACGTCTTGCGGCACTGCCGGACAGCGCGTTCATACTCACCGTTGAAGACCAGCAGCTCAGCTAAATCGGTGCTGATGATCAGCGAAAGCGGGTCGAGGTCGTGGGCACGCTCGACAGACGCAATCGCATCTTCTCTGCGGCCCTGGGCCACCAGGTATAATCCGTACCACTGGTGGGCCGTGGCATAGGACGGGTTAAGTTCGAGAGCGCGGCGATATTCGCGTTCCGCCGCGGGCCAATTCCAGTCGTAGTGCATGTGCACGAACGCAAGTGAGGTGTGCGCTTCCGCTAGGCTGTCGTCCAGTTGCAGAGCCCGAGTGGCGGCTTCGCGCGCTGCCGGCAGCGCCTGGCTCCTCGGAATGGTTTTGTTAGCCATGGAACCAAGCAGCGCGTAGGCGTCGGCCAAGCCTGCATAGGCGGGCGCGAAATTCGGATCTAACTGGATAGCGCGTTGGAAGTGCTCGATCGCGCGCGTGTAGCCGTCCTCGGTACGCTTGTTCCAGAAAAAGCGTCCTTTCAGGAATGCTTCGTAGACATCAGCATTGACAGTCGATCGGCGCGCCATACTGTGGATCTGATCTTCGGAAAGCGCCTGGCTAAGCGCGCTGGCGACGCGGGCCGCGATGGAGTCCTGGAAGCTAAAAATATCCGTAAATTTCTCGTCAAACTGCCCGGTCCAAAGAGCGAAGCCGTCGGTGACACGGACCAACTGCACAGTAACGCGAACGCGGTCAGCGAAACGCTGAATGTGACCGTCCAAAATGTTTTCGACGCCGAGCCGGCGGCCGGCAGCCAGGGCGTCCGGCTTGGATGCACTGAAGCCACGGACCGCGCTGGTTGGCCGGACGGCAAACCGTTTCAACCGTCCAAGGCGGACGATGAGGGCGTCAGCCATTCCAAGGCCGAGGTATTCGCTTTGCCCACCGTTGCCGATTACCGTAAACGGCAGGACCGCGAGACTGCCCGGCTGCGCCGCAGCCGGCTGGGTCGGACGAATGCGTTCTACCACCACTGTCGTCACTGCTGCGATAAGGACTACAGCAATGGCAATCACTCTCCACTGCCGGGACCGTGCGGGCGTGGCGCTGGAGTGGCCTTGCGCTTCACGTACTCCGGCGTTGCGCTCAGGGTTGTGGTCTGTTGGCTGCGCCAGTTCCTGCGCCTGAGCGTCGTTTCTCCTTGTCGTAAGGCGAGTTACCGTGTGGTTAACCGGTTCCACCGTCACAATGAACCGATACCCCCGCCGCGGCAGGTTCTCGACGTACCGGGGAGCACCGGCATGGTCCCCCAGCGCTTTCCGCAGCTTCTTGACGGCGACCTTCAGCCCCAGTGCGAAGTCTACGAAGGTTTCCGCGGGCCACAGCCTCCGCTGGAGTTCTTCATTCGTCAGCAGTTCGCCCGGACGCTCCAGGAGTGCGATCAGGAGTTGAAAGGGCTTCTCCTGGAGCTTCAGGCGAGTGCCGTCTCGCCGCAGCTCCCCTGTGCGCACGTCAACTTCGAAGCGCTCGAAACGGTAGCCGTTGACTGCTCCGTCGCAGGATTGGGCTGATTCTGCCAACTTTCCATCCATACCACAACGGTTAATAGCGTAGCTTCAGCCTCAACAGCGTAGCTGTCAACCCACAAATTAACCGGGAGACAACCGCTGGTGCATTGCGCGCCTTACGTGCGCTGCGGAGATTGGGAGTGCTCTCTCAATGAATCTTGCCCAGCTCACCTCGGCACCGTTTTCGTCGAGCGCCCCAAAAAGAGTGGTGAGGCACTCCCTCGCTCGTCCCCGGGCAAGAATCCGAGAGGACGCGGTACGCGAACTAATCCGGTTGACGGAGTTGGAGGAAATCGCGTATGAAAAATAACAGAGCTATATTCGTTTTTCTCTCCCTCGTTGTTCTCTTCACTACATGCCTGGCTTCACTGAGCCCGCCACTCGTGGCCCAATCGACGTACGGTTCGATCGCCGGAGCCGTCACCGACCCCTCTGGCGGGGTAATCGTTGAAGCGCAGGTAACTTTGACCAATCTCGGCACCGCAGAAAAGCGGTTGCAGCCAATCGGCAGTGATGGACTGTACTCCTTTGTAAACCTGTTTCCGGGCCGGTACAAGATCGAGGTAGAGAAAACTGGCTTCAAGCGCTTCATTTGGCCGGAGGTCGTCGTCGAGGTCAACCAGAGTGTGCGCATTGACGCAACCTTGCAGGTGGGTGACGTCGCGCAAACTGTGGAGGTGACCGGCGAAACTCCTCTGCTCCAGTCGGAAACATCCTCGCTAGGTCAGGTTGTGGAACAGCGTAAAACCAACGAGTTGCCCCTGAACGGGCGCAACATTTTCAACCTCACCGCAATCGCTCCCTCTGTGGTCCCGCAGGGAAACAGCTATGGCACGCCCGTCGGCAAGAACCCGTTCGACTTCGCTAATTTTCAGGTGGGCGGTTCCTTTGCGAACCAGAGCGCGGAGTATCTGGACGGCCAGCCGCTCAATATCGGCTATATCAACCTGCCGCTGATTCTACCGACCCAGGATTCCATTTCGGAATTTAAAGTCCAGTACAACAATCTTGGGCCGGATTGGGGCAAGTTCTCCGGTGGAGTCATTAACCTGAGCACTAAATCCGGAAGCAACGAATGGCACGGTACTGCGTACGAGTACCTCCGCAACAAGGTTTTGAACGCGAACCAGTTTTTTGCCAATAAGGCCGGGATTGAGCGCTCGCCATTCACTCAGAATCAGTACGGAGCAACCATTGGCGGCGCTCCGATTGAAGACAAGCTTTTCGCCTTTTTCAGTTGGGAAAGCTTCCGCCTGCGCCAGGGGACCGTGTTTACGACCACGGTTCCGACCCTTGCAGAACGCGGCGCAGGCTCATCGGGAAACTTCGATTTTTCGGATCTGTGCGTCTCGGGCTTTACGGGACCGGGTGGTGTTTGCGCCGATAAGAACGCTTCGGGCAATTTTATCCACCAGATCTACGATCCACTGACAGTCGACTCTAGTACGGCGGCCCGGCAGCCGTTTACCGGCAACATCATCCCTGCCAATCGTATCAATCCGACTTCCCAGTTCTTGCTGGGCTTAATTCCAAATCCAACTAACAGCGCGACAATAAACAACTTCGTAAAGGCGACCGGCCTGGGCGGTGATAGCGACGAATACGTTGTCCGCGTTGACTACAACATCGGCGGCAAACAGCGTATCTTTGGCCGCTACAGTTATTGGAAGCTGGCAGACCTGCCGCGAGATCCTTTCGGCACGGGCCTCTGCCAGGATCGTTGCACGGAGACGTATCACACCCATGCCTTGGCGATCGGTTACAACTACATTTTTAATCCGACGACAACCGCTGACCTCAATGTCAGCGCCAGCCGTTTCCGCTACCTGCGCGTACCAGTCAATGCCGGGTTCGACGTTACGCTGGAAGGCTGGCCGGCGGCCTACAATGGCGCGGTCCCCGACATAGAGCGAACCCCCATGACGCCCTGTTTCGGCATCTCTGACCCCACGATTACTTGTAGCCAAGGACAGAGTGCGATTTCGGACAAGGACACGCAGTATAACTTCTCCCCGCGGATCACCATGGTACGCGGAAAGCACACCCTAGTTATGGGCGGACAGCTTCAATTCTCATACGACAACTATTTGCAGACCAACACTGGAGGAGGCCTTATTTCCTTCAACGGGTTCTGGACGCAAGATAAAGCAAGGGGTGCTGGAACGCCGGGCACCGGCGTGGATTTCGCCGACTTCATTCTGGGCTTTGGCCTTGGCCTTGGCTCACCCTTAGGGAACCAGACATCGGGCGCTGTAAATATCTCTGGCCCGGTTGCCGGGAAGCAGTTCTATCGGGCTATCTACTTCGGGGACACCTGGAAAGTAACCCGCAAGCTGACTCTGAACCTGGGGCTTCGATACGACTTCCAGGGGCCCTGGTCGGAGCGCTTCGATCGGTTGACCTACTTTAATCCGAATGTTACGAACCTAACGGTTACGGGATGCGGCGGGACTGTAGGAAGCCCCTGTCCCGGGGACCTGTTCCTGGTTAAGACCGGCGTGAACGGTGGCAGAAACAATCTGCCGCTCGACACCAAAAATCTCATGCCGCGTCTGGGCGCAGCCTATAGCCTTGACCAGAAGACTGTGATCCGTGCGGGGTACGGAATATTCTTTATCCCGAACTTTGTGTCGTTTGGCGTTAACCCTTACATTGACCCCGTCAGCAGTTCTTTGAACCCATTCTTCGCCAGTAATGACGGTGGTTTAACTCCTGCCAGTACGCTGCACGATAGCAACTGTACCTTATCTGGCGGTGTCTTCACGTGCGCGACTCCGGGTCCGTTCGGTGCCTCGCTAGTCGCCCCACCCGGCCGAAACCCTCAGCCTTCGGTGTCGGGATATGCTCTTTCTCTGCAAGATGTTGCAGCAACGGGGTTTACAGTCCAGAAGAATGGGTCCGTGCAGCAATGGAATTTAGATCTTCAGCGCGAACTGCCGGCGGGATTCTTCGTAGATGTGGCTTACGCTGGAGCCCATGGTGTGCACCTGCCGCAGGTCGACACGAACATAAACCAGATCCCAGATAGCTTGATTACAGCGGCCGCTGCGCAAGCTGCTCAGGGTGTAACACCCACGATTGCTCAGCCTGTCGCCCTGACAGACTATCCTTTTAGCCCGGCTCTTTCGGGAAGTTTGGCGCCGGGAAACCTTAATCGAGGTCAGCTTGATCGGCCGTTCCCACAATACACGCGCGTGCGCCTCAACGGGCAGGGCTGCTGCGGCAGCAATTATCACTCCTTGCAAGCAACCCTCGTGAGGCGCTTCGGTGGCGGCGGTACCATGCTGGTGGCCTATACCAACGCAAAGCTCCTCGCTAACACAGACTCGCTCACGTCCTGGCTCGAGGGATCGGGCACCGGTGGCGTGGGAGCAGTTCAGGATTGGAACAACCTGAAGAATGAGCGGTCCCTGGCGTCCCAGGATGCGTCGCAGCGCCTTGTGATCAGCTACGTGCTTGATCTGCCTTTCGGCCGGGGTAAAAAGTTCCTGAGTGACGTGAGCGGAGTTGGCGACAAACTCGTTTCAGGATGGGGCGTCGATGGTGTCACGACCTTCCAGCGCGGCTTCCCCCTGAAGGTCACCTATGGGGGTTCAACTCTACTCTCATCGTTGGGCGTTGGAATTGGAACCTTGAGGCCCAACGTAGTGGAAGGTTGTAATAAGGACAAACCCGCGGGTGTATCACGGCTAGATCAGTGGTTCAACACGGCATGCTTCGTACCACCCCCGCAATGGGGCTTCGGCAACGAATCACGTGTGGATTCAACGCTTCGGCAGGATGGCGTGAAGAACTTCGACTTTGCCATCTTCAAGAGAACGACCTTCGGGCCGGGCGAACGGATGAACCTGGAGTTGCGTACGGAGATCTTCAACTTGTTCAACCACCCGCAGTTTGCCGCACCGAATACGACTCAAGTGTCGCCCAACTTCGGGGTGGTGACCAGCACCCTTGGCAATCCTCGGCTCATTCAGTTCGGCTTGAAATTTGCGTTCTGAGGCCTGAGACACAAATCATGTGGAAGGGGATGTCACGCAGGCATTCCCTTCTCGAACCGCTTGACAAACGTCCAGCAAAGAACTCGAAGCTTCTGCGCCTTACGGCTTCTGGCGGCCCGGTCTTCTCCCGAGCAGATTTTGCAGATCCGTTCACGGACGTAACCGCAAAAGCAGGCGTTGCAGGAGGAGGCTGGTCGGTTTCCGCGGGCTTCTTCGACTACGATAACGACAGCCATCTCGATCTTTTTGTGACCCGCTACATGGAATGGGACACCAAACATAGCAAGGCTTGCGGCGGGGCTTGGCGAACCTATTGCCCTCCCGCCGAATTTCCTGCCACGACAAATCTTCTTTATCGCAATCGCGGCGATGGCACCTTCGAGGACGTCAGCCAGAAGTCCGGCATCACCGTCAAGAAGGGGCGCGCTCTGGGCGTGGCATTCGCCGACTATGACGACGGGTTTATGGACGTCTTCGTCGCCAACGACGGCATGCAACAATACCTCTTCCACAACAACGGCAATGGGACGTTTACCGAATGCGGACTCGAGTCTGGCGCGGCGCTCTCCGCTGACGGCAAGCCTCTCTCCGGTATGGGCACGGTCTTTCAGGACTACGACAACGACGGCAAGCCGGACGTCCTTGTAACCGTGCTTCCGCGTGAGATCTACGGTCTTTACCACAACAATGGCGCAGGCCTCTTCACCGCTCTAAGCCTGGAAACCGGACTGGGCACGCTAACCGCAGGCAGTTCGGGCTGGGGCATTGGCCTGGAGGACTTCGACGACGACGGCTGGAAGGATTTGCTCGTGGCACAGAGCCACGTACTGGAAAATGTCGAGGCCATCGACCAGTCCTTGCACTATCTGGAACCTCCTCTGCTGGCGCTGAATCAGAATGGCCGTTTTGAGCGTGCGGACTCTGGAATAACAATCCCAGTCGCTGGCCCGGGCTTGGCCTTTGGAGATTTGAACAATGATGGCTGGATGGACGCGGTGTTAACGGTCCTTGGGGGCCATCCTCTCGTGCTGATGAATCACGGTGGCAAACGCCATTGGCTCACGATTACACTGCGCGGCACGCGTAGTAACCGCGACGGCCTAGGCGCACGGGTTCGCGTGAATGGGCAGACCCGCTTTGCCACCACTGGGGGGAGCTATCTCTCGTCGAATGACAAGCGGCTGCATTTCGGCCTGGGCGACGCTAATACCGCCACGGCGGAGATATGGTGGCCTTCTGGCACCCGTCAAACGGCGCAAGATGTACGCGCCGACCAGTTTCTCGAAATACGCGAACCGGAGCAGTCGTGAAACACGCGGTTCTATTCCTCTGCCTGGCGCTGCAGGATGTCTCTCCGGAAGGTGCGCAGCACATGCAATCGGGCGTGGAGGCCCACAAGCAAGGCCGCTTTGACGTGGCAATCGCCGAATTTCGCAAAGCGACGGAGACCGATCCCAATCTTGCGGAGGCGTTTCTGAACCTTGGCGAAGAGTTGATGCAGATCCGCAACAACGGCGCCGCCATCACCCCGCTTAAGCGGGCGTTGGAGCTGCGCCCCGATCTCGACGCGGCACACTTGCAGCTCGGCTACGCTCTGCTCTCGCTGGGTTACGCCGCTGAGGCCCTTCCTCATCTGGAGCGCGTTCATGCCCTCGAGGCCCTGGGAATCGCTCAGATCGAGACGGGACAATATCAGGAGGCAGTTGCAAACCTTAGCGCCGCCTTGGTCAAACGTCCCAATGATCCCGACCTGCTTTATTATCTCGGCCGCGCCGGCGGTCTGCTTTCCAAGCGCGCCATTGATACCCTGCTAAGCGCCTATCCAGATTCTGCGCGAGCGCACCAAGCCATGGGCGAAAACTATTTTGTGCTGCGGCAGATGCCGCAAGCCGAGCAGGAGTACCGCGAGGCGTTGCGTCAGCGCTCGGACATTCCAGGGCTCCAATTGCAACTCGGGGTTGTGTACGCCGGCGCTGCGCAATGGAGTAAGGCCGAAGAGGCATTTCGAGCGGAGGTCAAGAGGCAGCCGGGCAACGCGGAAGCCGCCTACCGGCTTGGGGCAGCACTGCTCCAACAAAGAAAGTTTCACAAAGCGCGAACCGAGTTGGAGCGCGCCGACAAATTGCAGCCTGACATGCCGGAAACCCTGTATTCGCTTGGCAAAGCAGCCTCGCTCGACGGCGACCTTGCGCTTGCGGAAAAATCCTGGAAGCGCGTGATTGCGCTCGAAAAGGAGACTTCGCTTGCGGCCCAGGCGCATTTCGGACTGGCGGCTCTCTACCGCAGGCAGGGTAAGACTGCCGAGTGGCAGCGCGAAACGCAGGAGTTCAAAAGGTTGCAGAATACCATCGAGCCGCTGAGATCAGAACCGAGGTAGCCGAGAATGACCCAAGTGGTTTCAGCGGACGAAGACGCGACGATCCTTCTTACAGGCTTGCGGACAGATCGGTCGAGAAGCGTGTCGCATCCTGAGCGATGCCAACCGCAAAATTCTGCCAGTCGATGTGGATCCGGAAGAGGCACAGAGTGTAGTGACCTGTGATCTCGGATCGAGATCAACCTAACTTCCAGTTGATTCTAACCTGACGCCGGAGCGGGACGCGGTAGAATCCATCAACGATCAGAATTGATGTCCACTCCGGCCCAACCCCCAGCCGTACCTAAAGCTAAGTGCAAATTCAAGAAAGAGAACGGCGAACTCTGCAAGAGCAACAAGCTGCGGCGAGTGAAACATGCCAAGCTGGGAGCTGTGGTTTCCGTTTCCGCTTCCGGTCTGTTCCAAATCGTTCCTCCTCCGAAGTCGTTTTTATCGGCGTTATCCCATCGCAATACCTTTCTCTTCGGTCCAGAATTTGGTGATTTCTTCCAAGGAACGGCCTTTGGTTTCAGGAATGAGCCATGCCACCAGAACGATCGTCAACAAGGCGCCGGCGCTGAAGAGCCAGAAAGTACCATCCGACCCCAGATGCTTCTGCATGATGGGAAAGGATTGGTTTCCCAAAAATCCCACCAGCCAGAGCGCGGTTGTGGCGATCGACATTCCGCGCCCACGCACTTTCGTTGGGTAAATCTCGGAGATGATCACCCAACAGGCTACGCCGTTGCCGAAAGCATGTCCGGCGACGAAGCTCATCACCAAGATTAAGACTGCCAAGCCGCTGCCGTGTGCGTGATAGAGCCAACCGACGAATGCAAGCGAAAGAAATTGCAGCGTGGTGCCAGTCAGGATCAAAGTCTTGCGCCCTGCGCGGTCGACAAGCCATAGGGCGAACAGGGTAAACAATAGATTGATAAGGCTCACCAGCACGGACTGAAAGAAGGCATCGCTAGTCGCGGTTCCGGCAGCGCGAAAAATCTCCGGCAAGAATGAGAATAGCGGCGTAATTCCGCTGACCTGCTGTAAGCCAGCCAGCATGATGCCAAGCAACAGCGGGCGACGGAAGGTCGTGAAGAGTTCGGAAAGATGTCCTTCTTCTATGGCCAGCGATTTCTCAATTTCAGCAGTTTCGCGGGCGGCTTCGTCGGCACCGTTGATTTTGGCGAGCACTTCGATGGCTTGAGGTTGGCGGCCCATCTTCATAAGCCAGCGCGGACTCTCGACGGCGGGCAGAATCATCAGAGCAAACAAAATCGCCGGGACCACGCCGGCCAAAAACATCCAGCGCCAGCCTCTCGATATGTTCCACGATTCATCGCCCATGCGCTGAATCAGCATGTTGACGAAGACGGCGGCGAGAATTCCAACGACGATCCCCAGTTGGTAAAGGGTTACGCAGCGGCCGCGAACTCGCGTGGGAGCGATCTCCGCAATGTAGTTTGGCGAAATGACCGACGCTGCACCGATGCCGACTCCGCCAATCAGACGCCAGACAACAAATTGGTTGAGATCCGTGGCAAAGAGCATGCCCACAGAGGAAAGAGCGAAACAGAGCGCGCAGAGCGCAAGACCTTTTTTCTTTCCCAAAAAGTCGGCTACGGTTCCCGCGCCCGCGCAGCCGACGATGCATCCAACTAAGGCGCATCCCGCGGCCCAACCAATTCCAGCCGCGTCCAGATGAAATGATTGACTCAAATAACCGATCGCGCCGCTGATCACTATGTTGTCGTAACCGAACAGCAGGCCGCCGAGAGTGGAAACACTGGCGGCGATCACGAGGGGAACGCGGGAATGGGCCGGAGCTGAGATAACGTTCAGGGTTATTTGCCTCCAGAAGTGTCACGGTCCGACTCCGTAGGTAGCGGGTGAGAGGACTCGAGAGCCGCTTTGGCCGCCAGCATGAACCCAAGTGTATGCGCCATCCCGGCATGCCAGGGAGCAGAACAGGTCATTTGCGGACTATGATCGGGAATAATTACGCCTTGGAAATGGTTGCCGTGAAGGATCGCGAGAATGCGAAGCATGTCCACATCGCCTTCGTCGATGAAGGTCTCGCGATAGTGCGGGACCTTTCCCACAACGTTGCGTAGATGGAGGTAGGCAATCTTGCCTTGTTTGCTGTACCGGTCCACCGCTTCGTAGACATTGCCCTCCGTCATTTCCGCTAAGGTCCCCACGCAAAGCTCAAGGGCGTTACAGCGGCTCGGGGCCAGATGGAGCAACCGTTGATACATCGAGGGCTGGTAGACGAGGCGCGGCTGCCGCCGCATGGTGGGCATCGGCGGATCGTCAGGGTGGGCAGCGAGCTGCACGCCAGATTGCTCCGCTACAGGGAGCACGTCCTCCAAAAATCTCTGCAGACGACGCCAAAGTTCTTCATGCGAAATGGAAGGCAGGGTGCCCGCAGGTGCGTTGCGATCATAGACCATGTTCCAGATAGTGCCATTCGGAATGGGCACGTCTTCGGCGGGACCATCCATGCCCAGCGTGAGCGCATGACCGCGTCCATCGGGAGTCGTGACGCGCCCGCATACGCCGGCCAGACTGAAGTTGTAACCCAGTACCGGAATGCCCGCTTCGCCCAGGCGGCGAATCATGGTTTTCACTTTTTCCATCTGTTGCGGACGTTGTGGACCGTCGAGCAAGATGTCGTGCCAGTGCGCGGGATCGATGTTCTCGATCGCAGCTAAGAATAGTCCGGCGTCTTCGATCTGCGCGCGCAGTGTCATGAGTTCTTTTGTCGTCCAGAGCTGATCGGGATCGCCCGCGACTCCCCAAGGATCATATTTAGAACCGGTGGGTTGATTGTTGCTTGGGTTGGAGGTTGCCTGATTGAAATAGTCGACCAGATGAACGACAACATGCGTACAGCCTGCCTGGCGCGCGAAGTCGTAGTAGTCGCGCGTGAGCATGTGGCGATAGAGGCCAAGTCCAATCTTCATAGGCGATTCCCGATGCCCGTCCCATAATCGGGGCTGAGAACTTGTCCGTTGATCTCATTGGCCAATGCAGAACAAAGAAAGACAAACGCGTTAGCGATGGACTCAGCACTGTTCCGTCTGCCCAAGGAAACACGCAGCACAAATTCGCGGTAGGATTGGTCTTCTTCGAAGACCTTCAACGAACTGCCCGCTGCGACATTTCCCGGCGAAACGACGTTCACGCGAATACCGGTCACGGCATATTCGAGGGCCAGGCTGCGGGCAAAGTTTTCCAGCGCCGCTTTGGCCGACGCGTACGAAGAGATTTGCGTGTGCGGCATTCGAGCCACATAGGAGGAGGTGAAGATTAGGTGACCGGGTATATTGTGCTGCATCCATCGCGCGAGCACGGAGCGCGCCAAGTAGGTTTGCGCAAAATAGTTGAAGCGGAAAATGCGCTCGTAGTCGGCCTCGGATGTGGTCGCAAAGGGATGCAGTCCGCAACCACCTGCATGGCCGATGACTGTATCAATGCGTGGAAATTTTTCGAAAGCCGCGTTTACCACGCGTTCGACCTGACGGGAGTCGGTAATGTCGGCTGCGAAATAAAGATAAGATGACGACGGAATATGCCAGGCATGGAGCGTCTGCTCAGCCTTTTGTTCGGACTTGATGTCCGTGAGAACGAGAGTCGCACCGGTTTCAGTCAGCCTCCGAACCATATGCTCGGCAATCGCGCCCAAGGCGCCCGTGATCAAAATCGTTCTATCTGAGAGATCGATGCTGATCATGGCCTCACTCTTCCATTAATTCTCGAGAGCACTTCGTGACCGGATTCAGTGACCAGCACGTTGTCTTCGATTCTTGCGCCCCCACCCCGCTCGGGAACATATACACCCGGCTCGGTCGTAATCACCATGCAGGGCTCCAGCTTGGCGGATTCTCCGGGACATATCGCAAATCCTGGATCGTGATAGCGAAAACCAACGTGATGGCCGGTGTGATGAGTAAAGAAAGCCGAGAGTCCATTGGCCGCGCCGGAGCTGTACGCGTGAGGTCGCTCCAATATCCGTTAACGCAGGTGGCCAGTTCGATCAGAACCAGATCGCCGTTTTCAAGACGTCGCGCGGTCGAGCGATTGAAACGTCCGGCGTCCGCGCTGTTGGGGCCGGACTGCACCATGGCCCAGGCTCGGGAATGAAAGACGCCATCGTGACCAATTCGCCGGTGGATGGCCGACTCTATTGCCGCCGCGATCTCCACTTCTGAGATTCCCGGCTTCAGATTTTCAAAAAAAACCTGCAGACCGACATTGGCGACGCGATTTGCCAGCCGGATGGCATGGACTTCTTCAGGCGCCTTTCTCAAATAGAGCTGTAGAAAACCCGCCTGGCACTGAGCGTCTGATTTAGCGGCAAGCGCCGACAATTGTGCGGCGAAATTTTCCGGCATGGGAATTTGTTCGGCGGTTTGCATCGGCAGAGCAGTCCTCGCAGCACTGCAATTCATCCCAACCCGTTCGGGTGTGACTCCTTCCCTCGCCAGTTCGGCGCTTACCAGCGACACTAAAATCGAATAGGGATTAGCACATTTCAGATCGCCCCATGGGTACTCCGTGACTCGTATGCCGTTCGGAATATGGTCTCTTGGTTCAAGCTGCGGAACGAAGAGAACGGGATCCGCATTGGCAAAATAGATCAGGAGCGAGGCACCCCAGTAAGGGAGGTACCCGGACATCATGACGAGCTCATCGGGTCGCCAGACGATCCAGGCGCGCAAATCATGTTGGTGGAGAAAGCTTCGTATCTGCTGTACGCGGTAGACGGGATCGACAGTTGCAATCGATGTGCTCATTTTCTTTACATGATTCCGTACTTCTCAAACGCTTCGACCGCGCTACTTCCCTTTTCGATGGCCTTTTTCACCAGCTTCTCGCCGCGGGCCTTTTCCAGCGCACGGGTGAATACCTCGTCTTCCACTTCGACGGGAACCAGCAAGACGCCATCGATGTCACCAAAGATGATGTCTGCCGGACGCACGCGCACCTGCCCGACCTCAATGGGAATACGGAAGTCGACGACTTTGCAGCGCGGGGCGGAATCTTGTCCGTATGAGCCAAAAGCGAATGTCGGGAAGCTCATGTTCAGGATCGCTTTGGTGTCTCGCACGTAGCCATTCAAGACCGCGCCGCGGCTACCGAGTTTGCGAGCCCGGGTGCTCATGAGTTCTCCCCACAGCGCATTGCGCGGGGAAGAGCCGGTGTTGACGTAGACTTCGTTCTTGCGAAGATCATCGAGGGCTTCAAGCATCAAACCAAACGATTCGTCCATTAGCCTGTTGGCGCTCCCGGCAATTCTTTCGGCGAAAACATCGACGGAGAGAGCCGGCATCGCGCGGCCAAGCACAACCATGTCCTGGCGGAGCGGCTGAATCTGCGGCGGCAAGAATTGGTGTTGCAGATCGAGTTTGTCCATTACGTCACCCACCACGCTGGTGAAAAGCTCGCGTTGGACGAGGGCAAAGAGCTCATCGTCAGATTTCCAAAGCTTCGTCATGCGTGGCCGCGTGCCTCCTTTTCTCATGCGAAAAATGGTTCGCCCTTCCGTGCATAACGGCGCGCCACTTCTTCATTCAATGTAACTCCTAGTCCGGGCTTGTTGGGCGCCTCGATAAATCCGCCTTGAATCAACGGCGCCGGCAACCCTTCGATCAGATCATTCCAGTAGGGAACGTCGGAGGCATGAAACTCCAGAGCAAGAAAGTTTGGAATCGCAGCACAAAAGTGGACTGCCGCCAAAGTTCCAAGGGGACTGCTGATGTTGTGCGGAGCCATCGGCATACCATGTATGTCGGCAAACTGCGCAATGCTCTGGGCGACCGACAAGCCTCCGACTTTCTGCAAGTCGGGCGTAATGATACTCAGAGCGTGTTGGGCGATGATGTCTTGAAAGCCCGCAAAGAGGAACAGGTTTTCGCCAGTGGCGATGGGCACGCACACCTTCGAGTGCACTTCCTTTAGCGCGGCAACGTTGTCGGGCGGCACCGGATCTTCCAGCCACAGCAGCCGGAATGACTCGAGTTCGCGCGCAAGTTTTATTACGTCACTGGCGTTGTAGCGCCAATGGCAGTCAACAGCGATATCTGTGTCCTCCCCCACCGCCTCGTGGACTGCTCCGATCAGCGACACCATGTGATCAATCGCCCGATTGCTTAGCACCCGATTGTGAGGATCGGAACCCTCGGTGCCTGGGACATCCAGATCGAACTTCAGCGCAGTGAATCCTTCCGCTCTCTTTGCTAGAGCCCGGCGACGATAATCATGGGTCGAAGCAGGAGGCTCGTCGGTGGCGGCGCCAAAGTAATCCCTTGCGGTATGTTTGGCATCTCGCGAAATCCATGACGCAGGCCGGGTACGCAAAATCTCGTCCAGACTTTCGAGAGCCTCTCCGCCGTGGCAATCGGCATAGATGCGGATTTTGTCGCGAAACTTTCCACCGAGCAGACGACAAATCGGAACATCCAGCCATTGCCCAAGTACGTCCCACAGCGCAGCTTCGATGCCACTGATCGCGTTGTAGATAATGCCCGCCACCGAGCCCGCTCCCGAGGTCGCGAGCTGCAATTTGCGGAACAAACGATGAATATCGCGCGGGTCTTCGCCCAACAGCAGTGGCTCGAGCGATCGCAAAATCGCAGTGAGGCCGGGCGCAAAGAAGCACTCGCCCAGACCTTGAATTCCTTCGTCCGTTACAATTCGAACGAAGGTCCAATCAAAATTCCCCTCGACCACCGCCGTCTTCAGTCTGAGAATCTTCACTCGAGCACCGACACGATAAATCTTCCCGGAGATGCCTAGGGTTTCTTTGCAGCTGTACCTGATTGTTGAAAATGACATCCCACCGAGCGCCATCATGCGTCCGGTATCAGTGACAACTGCCGTTCCGGTCAAGGACCGCAGGTCGCTACCGACAACGACCTCGCCGAAGTAAGCCTCGCGGCCTTCTCACGATTCGCAAGCTCCTCTCAAAGTGCAATAGTCTACTTGGGAGGCAGGCACTCTGAACCCACTCTAGCGTACTCGATTTAGCGTCAGGCCTGAAAAAACTTCACGGGAATCGACTTGAGAGCAGCGCCGGTTGGAAAAGGAGGGGGGAAAGCCCACCGCCCTAACTCGGGTGTGTCTGGTAGTTTCCATCATTTTCCACTTACCAGGAATTCAGCTAAGTCCCGCCAGTTCAGCGCGTTAAGGTTCGCTAGAGGAAGCTTGGGAAGCTCGCAATAAAACTCTGAAAGTGATTGATCTGGCGGCGTTTAGCTTTCTGAATGACGGCCTTAATTGGAAACTAGATGGAAACCGAAACGGGCACCCCGCCAAAATCCATCGGTTCCCTTTCGTCGCTAATCTCTCCAGAATGCAGTCAGTAAGGCGTCTGGCTTCTCGGCGATCGCGCCTATTCTTGGAGAATTTCAGCAAATTGCGTCCGGTAGATTCTCGATTCCCGGTGTCGCTTGACGGGAAAGCGACGGATAGCTATCATCTGGTATGTATCGTTCAGGAGCCGTGGCAATATGACTAGATCGATCAAAAAACGCCGCAGTCAACCGGAGAAGGCGGGACCTCGGCACGCTGTCGCAGAGGCAAAGGTGTTTATGACCGGACGTAGCCAAGCTGTGAGGCTTCCTAAGGAGTATCGCGTCACGGGTAGTAGCGTGTATGTGAAGCGCCTCGGCAATTCGATCGTACTCATCCCTAAAACAGCGGATCGCTGGGCGGGGCTGTTCGCTGCCCTCGACGAATTCCCTCGCGATTTTGTGCTTGAGCGCCGCCAGCACCAGGCGCCGCGAGTCGACCTCGACAAATTCTTCGATAAGACTACGGACTGAGTCCTGTGTACCTGCTCGACACCACTGTGTGGATTGATCTGCTGCGCACCAATTCTCCATCGATCCGCCGGAGGCTTTCCGCGCACAGCAAGAGTGTCATCGGCCTTTCGATCATTACGGCGTGCGAGCTGCAGTATGGCCTCGAGCGCCGAGCCGCCAAGCATCCGCACCTGCGCGCGAAGGAACAACATCTTCTCGCCGCCATCCTCGCACCCTTTGATGTGTCTCCAATAGACCAAGGAGTGGTGGAGATCTACGGAAGGGTCCGCACAGTTCTTGAAAACTCAGGCACAGCGATTGGCGCCTTGGACACCTTCATTGCCGCCCAGGCACTGAGTTTGGGGGCTACCTTGGTCACAAGCAATACAAAGGAGTTCGTGCGGGTGCCTGGATTGCAGATCGAAGACTGGAGATGATCGATCCTGTTGTGAATGGGGCCGTTGCGTAACCGATGACCCCACTACCATAGGGATGAGCGTATTCGAATTCATCTCCTCTATGGATGTACTTCGAAACTGCCACTATTACCCTCCTCTAGCCCACTTCACGCCCACTCAGTACCGGATTATCAATATCTTCAAAACGAGAGTTCCCGGTTCAATATCGTCGACGGCTACGCTGGTTTCTGCGTTTCTGCGGCTATTAGTTGGCGTAAGACCAAAAGAATCTCCCGCTCACTTGACCAACCACCTCGCTCAGAGGAAATCTTCCCGTAGTTTCTGCCAAGCGTCAGCTTCGCAAGGTCCCCGAATGTCTCGCAGCTTCGCGGAAACGTTCGTGCAAGAGGTGCAAACACTCTGAGTACAACGATCCAAAGAAAGAACACGCCAAAAAATATGGCAAGACCTAACGCCTTGCCAGAAAATGCCACCCACCGCAACCACTCTGCCCAGAATACCAACCCGGTAATTATGATCGAGGACGCGATGACCCAGACCGGATAAAGTAATTGTGGCAATTCAACTTGCAGGGCATGCTGAACTTCGCGCCACCCCCTCTGGCAGCAGGTCGAGTCTTTGCATCTTCCGGCCTCCATGCTTCCCACCAATCACTTCCAATCAGCACTGTATCCTTATTCCAAATGCCTTCGTAGCTGTTTCTCATTAATAGTTCATCGTGCTCAATAACATAAGTTGGTTCTTGCTTGGCCGCATCTTGACTGGCCGATGACCATGCTGTCATTTGGTTTTGTTTTCAGTGAATCTGGAGCGGGCGATGGGAATCGAACCCA
>WNFR01004555.1_pt1 | contig 26186 bp, 15 predicted proteins | sample 5400221 | NCBI WGS metagenome assembly WNFR01 (sample SAMN13153357, study PRJNA577476) | soil metagenome | isolation source: 40 cm soil under Madrone tree | place: USA:California | collected 2016-06-14
ACTTGGTGCGGCGGAAGGTGCTTTGATTCGCGCCGCCGCGTCAACTCAACCGTTCGGCGGCTTCCATGTTGTTTCACATTCAATCATAAGTAGGGAACTTTCTAACGCAAGCGGTTTCCAATCTGTCGTCGCGCTCTGTCTAGCTCTGTAAGGTGGATGAGTTATATATGAAAACGCTATCGGCAGTCCTGCTACTGTTATTCCTTCCCGTATGTCTTCCCGCGCAACAACCACGAACGGCAGTGCTCGCTTTTAAGCACATAACCGTGATTGACATGACGGGCGCTCCGCCGAAGCCCAATACTACGGTAGTCATCACGGGCAACCGCATTACGGCTATCGGGCGCGCCGGGCGCGTGCGAGTCCCATCAGGCGCGCAGGTCATAGATGCCGCAGGCAAGTTTCTGATTCCGGGCTTGTGGGACATGCACGCGCATTTCACTGAAACAGAGCGATCGTTCCCGATGTTCATTGCCAACGGCGTGCTTGGCGTGCGCAACATGGGCGGCAAACCTGAAGACTTATTTCGCTGGCGTGAAGAGGTGGCGAACGGAAAACTTTTGGGGCCGCGCATCCTCGCGTGTGGCCCTATCGTAGATGGGTCTCCAATAGTAGCTCATGGACCAGCGGTCTCTGTCGGCACCGCTGCGGAAGGCCGGCAGATGGTGGATACGCTCCGCTTACTTTGCCATTGTTGATGAAGCGAAAAAACAGGGGTTCCCGGTCGTCGGGCATGTTCCGCTTTCCGTCACAACGATGGAAGCATCTGATGCGGGACAAAAAAGCATCGAGCATTTGGGAACGATTCTGCAAGGTTGCTCGACTATTGAAGATGAACTACGCCGGCTGGAAGCCGCGCCAATGCCATCCGGCGGCGACTTCTCCGAAATCCCGCGCCGCATCGCCGCTCGCGGCGAACGCATGCTTGATACCTACGATGAGCAGAAGGCAAAGCAACTTTTTGCCCATCTCGTTAAGAATCAAACGTGGCAAGTACCTACACTGGTAACGAAACGGGCACTCACTTTCATTGACGACTTTGATCGGAATGGTGATGAACGTTTGAAATACACTCCACAGGCTGAACAGAAATGGTGGTCTCCAAAACAGAACTTCTTGCTCCGCTATCGCACACCCGGGTATATCGTTTACAGCAAGCGGCTGTTTCAAAAAGAATTGGACCTTGTGGGGGCGATGCACCGCGCAGGCGTGCCGCTCATGACCGGAACAGACCTAAGCATCCCCTACATTTTTGCGGGCTTTAGTTTGCATGATGAGTTGGGGCTATTCGTACAAGCGGGGTTAAAGCCAATGGAGGCGTTACAAGCTGCCACGCGCAATCCAGCAGTCTTCCTCGGCGAGTTGAGTTCACAAGGCACGATTGAACGCGGTAAGATTGCCGACCTCGTTTTGCTCGACGCGAATCCGCTTGAGAACATCCGCAATACGCAACGGATTGACGGTGTAGTTCTCAACGGCAGATATCTGCCGAAGGAGACATTACAGAGGATGCTCGCAGATGTCGAAGCAGCCGTAAAAAGAAAATAGAGTTGCATCGGATCGTAAGCGCCGCGATGGTGCACTGATTGCTTGTGGAGGTTGCGCCTCCACGTTCAGCCTAAAGGTATCGATGGCTTGCGCTGATCTTTAGTCTTTCAACGATTTTCCAAACGCGTCAACATATTGAAAGGGGATCATTCACATGGCCAACCGAATCTCTCGTCGCCTCGTGCTAAATGCCGGTCTGGCGCTCGCGCTTTTGGCGGTAACAGCGGGCTGGCTGGTAACGAAGACAATCGCCAACTCGAAAACGAACGGGCCGGAAGATCCGACTTTAAACGTAGTTCTGAAAAACCGAAGAGCAATTCAGCCGAGGCTGAATCGGCTGCCGGCAGTTAGCGTGTTTCAGCAAGCTGTACAAACGGAACCGGCGGTCGAGCAGGCGCAGAAGAATATCAAGGTTCTGACTGGATTGCCGGAGTCGCAACTGCTGCCAGTGATGAATTTCATAAGTACATCGCTGGGGGTCAAGTGCGATCACTGTCACGTAAACAAGAATAACAACTGGGACTTTCCGTCAGACGAGAAGCCGGAAAAGCAGACCGCCCGCGAAATGATCAAGATGGTTCAGAGCATCAACAAGACAACCTTCCGCGCCAACATCACGGTGGGCTGTTACACCTGTCATCGGGGTCATACCTCGCCGATGGGTATACCGCAGTTGCCCGTGCCTGAGCCAACGCCTCGAGTTGAAAACGCAACTCCGGGAGCTGCTGCCAAAGAGGCGCTGCCGACTATCGATCAGATTCTGGCAAAATACGCGGGGGCGCTGGGCGGCAGTGTAGCAATCGACAAATTGAAATCGCGTTCGATGAAAGGGACGTGGCTCACTTCTAATGGGATCACTTTGGGCTACAAGGTGTGCCAGAGCGCGCCGGATAAGATCTACACTGTGCTGAATACACCACACCAGGGGGCCTTCGAAAGTGGTTTCAACGGCGCCATCGGGTGGGAGAAGAGCGCTCGCGGCGTTCGGGATCTGAAAGGCGAACAGTTGGCTTATCTAAGGCGCTATCCGGATCTTTTCAAAGACATTAAGCTCAAGGAACAGTTTGCCAGGATGGACGTCGCCCGGAGGGACCAGATCGACGGGCGTGATGTATATGTCGTGCGCGCTTCGACCGCTGACAACTGGCGAGAGCAGCTCTTCTTCGACGCGCAGACCGGATTGCTCGTTCGCCGCATCAGCTACCTGCCTACGATGGTCGGCGTCATCCCTGAGGAGATTGACTTTGAAGATTACCGTGACGTGGATGGAATGAAACTTCCGTTCACGATTCGCATCTCGGCCATAGATCCTTTCTTTAGTTCGACGCGCAAATTTACGGAGATCAAGCTTAACGTGCCAGTGGACGACTCGAAGTTCAATAAGCCACCGGCGCCAACCGCAACGCCACCGAAGCCCTAGGCAAGTGTTTTGCTAATTATGGACAGAGCGCGGGATAAATGACAACGCAATCCAACAAATCGTTGCAGACGAGCCGCGATTGCGTGTCCTTTATCAAGTCTTTATTCTCTCAGGATGTCGCAACTGGCGCGGCTACCTGAACTCAACCGTTCGGTGGCTTCTTATATTAAACGGAAACATACCTGAAACTCTGAGAGGAAAATCATGAACAGCTCAAGTTCAATCTATGCTCATTCAAGGGAGCTTGTTGGGTTAAGAAAGAAGTATCAGCTCCTAATGCGCATGGTTCTTGCGATTATCATTTTGTGGCTGGCTACTATACTCGTGTACTTTGCCACCTTCGCCCATGCCTTGGAGACGAATGGTTCGACTGCCCCACCCGTACCTCAGGGTGAATCGCTGCGAGTTCGTGAGCTTGTTGTGGTGGATGCCAATGGGACTCCGCGCGTCAGGATCGCCGCGCCGCTGCCTGACCCAATCATGCTGGGCAAACGTTCGAAGCGAGGCGATTCTTCTTCAGGCGTGCTTCTATATGACGCCGAGGGCAACGAGCGCGGAGGATACGTAACGGACGAAGAACGAAATGTCGCGTTAACACTCGACGAGATCAATCGCGCCGCTGTGCATCTCGGAGTAAACGACAGAGGTGAGATGCATTTTGCCTTGAGCAACGGTCGTGGAGGGTACGCTGCGATGGGAGTGTTGCCATCGGGTGCTTGGTTTAGACTCGAGAAACCTGGCCAACCGGCGACTGTCTTACCCGCGACGACGGAAGAAAAGCCGAAATGATCAAACTGATGAAATTCTTTCATACGAAAATCTTCATCTGTCTCGCAGCAGTCTTCTGTAGCGGTCTTTGCGCAGTGCGTGCTGCCCGGGCGCAATCGCCTGCTCCGGCGATGGACGCGATCGCGCCCGTCGTTTTGCGCGGACATCATTCCGGCGTTACAGCCGCCCAGTTCTCTCCCGACGGAGCGTGGCTTGCGTCGTCGTCTCTGGACGGGACCGTGCGGCTCTGGTCAACGGACACCTGGAGGACGACGCGGATTTTAAGCCATGGATCGGAAGTATATGCGATAGCGTTCTCACAGGACGGCCATCAACTGGTATCGGGTGGCTACGATCACCGACTAATGTTTTGGGAGACGAGATCGGGCAGATTACGCCGTGCCGTCAAATTCCCGGATTGGGTTGTTGGGATTACCTTCACGCCAACGGGTCAACTCATTGTGGGATGCTCCGATGGTCTCGTCCGACTGCTGGATGCGAGAACCGGAGTTATCAAGCGTACTATCAATACAGAGCATGAAATGGTGTCATTCGCTGTTTCTACCGACGGACGGTATCTTGCTACAGCTCTCCCGATCAAGTTGTGGGATCTGGCATCGGGGCAGAGGCTCTCTAAGGAGATCCGTGGGTTGGGACAGAACGGCCTCGCCTTTACGCCGGCCGGGCATCTTCTCGCATCCGCCGAAGGGACGGGAGGAGCCAGGATATATTCGGTTCCCACTGGCGAGCTTCGCGAAGCATTGCGGATTGAAGCGGAAAAGAAAGAGCTCGGCCCCTCTGGCTACAGTTCTTTTACTGTGAATATGCCTGCGGCTTCTGTCGCCTTCTCGCGCGATGGAACGCGGCTCGCTGCTGGTGGATCTGACTTTGGTGTCCATTTGTGGCAGGTGACTAGCGAAGCAATAGACAAGACCTCGACGCGCGTACTCTCGGGGCACACGATGACGGTTACGGGAGTCTGTTTTTCGCCGGATGGCAGTCGGTTGGCATCAGCTAGCCTCGACCGGACCATCCGGGTCTGGGATTTGCGATAGACGCGCTGATGGAATTGAGGATAGAACCAATTAAATCGTACGGGGGGCACGTTGCCGAGAATCAACTATAGGATAACGACCTATAACAAATTGCAGGTGAGCCGCGATTGCGTGTGCTTCATCAAGTCTTTATTCTCTCAGGTTGTCGCGACTCGCGCGGCCACCTGAACTCTGACGTTAGGCCCTATCACTGGAATAGAGAATTCTCGCTATGAGCACGAATATACGAATTCTTCCGGCGCTATTTCTTCTGTTGACCATCAGCACGAAAGCAGTCGCTCCTTTACAACAAAAGCAAGATCTGCTCACGTATGGCATCACTGGCTCGGAGAAGACAGACGGAACACGACCAGGCTTTTCTTCGGTGATGAGCCGAATTGAAGTGCAGAAGTTGCTGCTTGATATCGCCAACTCCCCGCGCACGCAGGAATTTATCGATTCCGTTTTGCAGGGTTCCGGAGTTTCGCGCGAGGACCTGGAAAAGCTTGGGCTGATCCGGCAGCAAAGTGATCACTACGTGCTTAGTTTCACCCTTCTGACAAGTGCCGATGTGCGGAAAGTCCGTGAGGTCGCCGAAACTTCCGCACGCTCATTTGTGGCAGCTTTTTTGGCGCGGCGCAAAGAGATTGATGCGTCCCTCAATAGGTACCAGGTGAAAGAAGGTGATCCTAAGGCTGTCGCATACATTGTATTCGGTTGCTTCTCACTTGACTGGGATGGCGGGGACCTGGCTGCTAGGAAAGGATACCGGACGATGCCGCCGAAAGAAGGCTACATCCCATGGGCTGAGCAGAAGAGTGAGCTATCGCTCAAAGGCGTCTATTGGGGAAGCCACAACGAGTATCTGCCTGATGTGGTGTTTACCTCTTTTGGCGACCATTTCTCGCTGCCACGATATGCTTTCCCTGATCTATTCTGGAAACTACGGCAGCGCCTAACGCAAACGGAAATGCCGGAGGGCCTTAAGTCAAGGCTCGTACCGGCCGCACAGCAATCGCTCAGTGGAATGATGAGAAACGCTGGTCGCTTAATGTTCACATTGCGTGAGGGGGAAAAGAGTCTTGATGAAATGACAAAGACATCAGGGATAAAACCTGACAATACTGCGGCTCTGGTGGCCGTACTGGAAGAACTAGGATACGTGGCACAAGAGAAAGGGCGCTACCGAATACTGATTCCGGTATTCACGCGGCGTGATCTGCCGATGTTGAAAGAACTACGCCGTATAGGAGAGAGGATCATAGATACGTGGATTACAACCAACTACGATCAATTGAAGATGATATTGTCCGATATTACTCCGATTCGCTTCGGTGTTCCTTTTGCACACGCGTTCACCCAAATCTGGCACTACATTTTTGGTATTGCCAATCGGCAACTTGTCGAAGCCGGTGTATTCGGGAATCCATACGCAGACGCCCGGAAATACAAAGGATTCATCCCGGTCGTCTGGCATCCTGACGTTTGGCGATTCCGCTAGTCGCATGTCGTCTATGAGTCCGGGCCTACCTATTCGTTGCAGATGAGCCGCGATTGCGTGTCATTCATCAGATCTTTATTCTCTCAGGTTGTCGCAACTTAAGCGGCCACCTGAACTCAATCGTTATGCACCTGTTTGAATCTGTCTTATGAATGAAAATCCACAAGTGGACGAGTTCTATCAAGACTTCGGGCACAGCCTGTGTCTGCTTCCGAACTCGAGGCCATTTTTGAACGCGCATGCCTTGTATCAGTCCCCTCATTGTGACCGCGCGTCGGTGCTAGACAGAGGCCTTCCAACTCCACTTCCGCCTGAGGAGAGCGGACTTCACTGTTCTAGCGTTACTTGGTTCTTTCAAAAGAGCTTGAAACTAAGAGATGTCGTGAACCGTTCGAATTTACTGAGCCAGTTAGGTCGAGTTATTCTGGCGCTGTGGCTGTTGCCGACGGCCCTCGGTGGCGGAGCAGCGCTGGCTCTCGATCCGCAAAAGGCGATCACGCAATACATCCTGAACTCGTGGACATCTGCGGACGGTTTGCCACAAAACTCTATCACCGCAATCGCGCAAACCCATGATGGGTACCTATGGCTTGGAACCGAAGAGGGTCTTGCTCGGTTCGATGGTGTGAGTTTTACGGTTTTCGATAGGACAAACACATCGGAAATAAAGAACAACATTATTTTGGGGCTGTATGCGGACAAAGAAGGAAGTCTATGGATTGGCACATACGGCGGCGGCCTGACGAGACTTAAGGACGAGAAGTTCTCTTCCTTCACAACAAAGGACGGATTATCTAACGATATTGTAAGGGCATTCTATGAAGACAAAGAAGGGATCTTATGGATTGCGACGGACGGCGGAGGGTTGAACAAGTTCAAGGATGGGAAGTTCACGTCCTTTACTACCAAAGACGGATTGTCTAGCAACAAAGTTATGACAGTCTATGAAGACAGAGACCGTAATTTATGGATTGGCACTTATCGCGGAGGGCTGAACAAATTCAAGGACGGAAAGTTCACGTCCTTTACTACAGCAGAAGGATTGAGTGATGACAGCGTGTGGGCAATCAATGAGGACAAAGGAGGCAACCTGTGGATTGGCACAGAGAGAGGGTTGAACAAATTCAAGGACGGGAAGTTCACCTCCTTTTATGCAAGAGATGGATTATCTAATGACATTGTTAAGAGAGTTTATGAGGACACCGAAGGTAACTTGTGGATTGGCACATTCGGTGGTGGACTGAACAGGTTCAAGAACGGGAAGTTTACTTCCATCAAGGTAAAAGATGGACTGTCCAGCAATATTGTGACATCACTCTACGAAGACAATGAAGGAAGCCTGTGGATTGGGTCAGAGGGCGCCGGACTGAATAGGCTCAGGGACGGGAAGTTCACTTCCTTTACAACAGAACAGGCTTTGTCTAACGATCTTACCTGCGCAATTTATGAAGACAAACAGGGAAGTTTGTGGATTGGAACATTCGGCGGCGGACTGAACAGACTCAAGAACGGTGAGGTTACTTCCTTCACAACAAAGAACGGATTGTCCAGTGATTTTGTAGTCTCAATCTATGAAGACACTGAAGGAAGTCTGTGGATTGGTACACTCGGCGGCGGAGTAAATAGATTCAAGAACGGCAAGTTCACCTCTTTTACTACGAAAGAAGGACTATCTAATAACTTTGTTTTCTCAATCGCTGAAGACAAGCAACGCAGCCTCTGGATTAGCACCGGCGGTGGCGGATTGAGTAGATTCAGAGACGGCAAATTCACTTCCCTCATTGTCAGTGAAGGATTACCTAACGTATTCAAGATATATGAGGACAGAGAAGGCAGCCTTTGGATTGGCAGCTCTTTCGGATTGGGGACACTCAAGAACGGGCAGTTCACTTCCTTCACATCAAAGAATGGATTATCTGACAATATTGTAAGGTCAATGTATGAAGACAAGGAAGGCAGCCTGTGGATTGTTGGAGGCGGCGGCTTGAATAGACTCAAGCAGGGAAAGTTCTTTTCGTTTGGTATGAAAGATGGACTATTTGACAGTGCTGCCTTCGCAATCCTCGAAGATGACAGTAACAACCTCTGGATTACATCCCACAAAGGTATATTCCGCGCCAGTAAGAAGGAACTCAACGACTTCGCAGATGGAAAAACCAACTCAATCACCTCGGAGGCTTATTCAATAGCCGACGGGCTGAAGAGCAATGAGTGCCTTTTCGGTTCACCTGCGGCATTTAGAACTAGAGACGGAAGGTTATGGTTTGCCACCGTTAAGGGTGTGGCTATGATTGACCCACACAACATCAAACTCAATATTGTGCGACCGCCTGTTGCTATCGAGAAAGTGGTAATAGATGGTAATAGTGTTAGCACGCGCGAAAGAGCAGAAGTGCCTCCAGGTACGGGTGAGCTTGAGTTTCAATTCACAGCACTAAGCTTCGTGGCTCCTAAGAAGGTTACATTCAAATATAAACTCGACGGATTCGACAAGAACTGGGTTGATGCTGGGACAGCTCGGACGGCTCGTTACACCAACATTCCTCCCGGCAACTATCACTTCCGCGTAATTGCCAGCAATAACGACGGGGTGTGGAACGAGGAAGGGGCAGTAGTCGATTTTCATCTGCAGCCCCACTTCTATCAAACGTATTGGTTCTATGTCTTGACCGTCGGCAGTTTGCTGCTGCTGGGATTAACACTGCACCGGCTGCGCGTCCGAACGCTTGAGAATCGCAAAACGGAACTCGAACGTTTGGTGGATGAACGAACCGGGAACCTACTCGAAACGACTCGTGAGCTTGAGGACGCCAATCGCCGCCAGGCTGACTTTGTGAGCGGTGTTTCTCATGAACTCAAGACTCCTCTTACATTGATTCGCCTCTATGGCGAGACGCTGTTGTACGGTGATGGGTTCGCGGAAGAAGCGCGGAACGGGTACTACCAGATCATTACACGCGAGAGTGAGCGATTAACACATCTGGTTGACAATGTGCTTGATTTCTCACGCATCGATCGGGGTTTGAAACAGTATTCTTTTCAGGAAGGCAACATGGCTACGATTGTTGCTGAAATAGTGGAAATCCATGCGCAGTATCTAAGGCGGGCGGGATTCACAGTCCACGTGAATCTTTCCTCTAACCCTCCGTGCCTGCGATTTGATCCTGCGGGGGTCTCAGCTGTCATTTTGAACTTGCTGGACAATGCGGCCAAATACTGTGCTGACAAGAAAGAGATCTCGGTCAGCCTTCACGCAGACGCGGCTAACTTGGTTTTGGAGATTGAAGATCAGGGCATTGGCATTCCCGATTCTGAACAAGAAAGAATCTTCGAGCAGTTTTATAGAGCCAACAACTCCAGTGATGAGGGAGGCCATGGCTTAGGGCTCTTCTTGGTCAAACACATTATGGACGCGCATGGCGGAAGGATTGAAGTGAAAAGCGAGCTTGGGCATGGCAGTCTATTCCGCTTAGTATTTCCTCTCAATGGGGCAACCATGCAGGAGACGATGGACTTCGAACCGGAGAAATCTCTAAAAGAGAAGCAGCATGCATAAGATTCTATTGATCGACGACCAGGAGGACCTTGTAAACGGGCTTGCTGTGAATCTTGAACGCGAGGGTTACAACGTCGCGAAAGCGCTACGCGGTGATATCGGGATCAAGTTGGCCATGAGCCAGCATCCGGATCTGATCGTACTGGATGTTATGTTGCCAGGGATAAGCGGTTTGGACGTATGCAGAGAGTTGCGTGAACGGGGATTTGAAAGACCGATCATTATGCTAACCGCCAAAGGGGAGGAAATAGACCGGGTTGTGGGACTAGAGATCGGTGCTGATGATTACATGTCCAAGCCGTTTGGCCTTCGTGAGCTGCTAGCGCGCATTCACGTGCGGCTGCGCCGGCAACCACCAAGTCGCCGGTTGCCTGCCCGGTATGCGTTCGGTGCAGTTGATGTCGATTTTGAACAAATGCGCGCGACGCGCGAAGGAAAACCAGTTGTTATGACTGCCAAAGAATACGAGCTCCTCGCTCTATTAGTGCGCTGCAAGGGAGAGGTGCTGACGCGCGATCGGATGTTGAATGAGGTATGGGGCGAGGAGTGCCACGTTGCTCCCCGAACGATCGATCATCACGTGCTAAAACTTCGCCAGAAGTTAGAGAATAATCCCGCAGAGCCTGAGTACCTACTCACAGTTTACGGTGGAGGTTATAAATTCGTTGGATAGGAGGATGACATTCACGAGAAATAATTAAATCGCTTCATAAGCCTTATAGACAAGGTCCGCATAACCTGGGTTGGTAGCCCCTTCCCACCTCGCAACAAATCTTCACAATACCTCATCGCTTCTTAACACCTTTTGCGTGTAGGTCAAACTATACTGCCAAACTCGAGGCCTCGATGCGAGCCTTGTCTCCACTGTGACTGGGCGTAGAGCCCTTACCAGGATCAAGTCTGCGGACGTTGAGACTGGTTGGGACGACTTAGTCGCCGCGGTGCAATTCGCGCGCAGTACGCCGGGTAAATCTTTTTGGGAAACAGCAACCGTAGTTTCGATGGCGTTGCGGGATTGATATCGAAAGCAAGCACCATCACGTCCGGCATGGCTACCACGGTGAAGGAGATGGTGGGTTTGAAGACGGCACAGGAACTCAGTTAGCTGTGCTTCGGCTCTAACACGGGTTTAGTGCTTTGCGAACGTGGGCCTAAAGCGGTCCCCAGCGAGGGACGCTTCAAGTGCGGGGGGTTACTGTTGGCTTGTATCACAGTTTGGTTTTTCGGAGACTCATACTTACATACAGGAGTGCACCCAATATGGTTCGACCACTGCGCGCCACATCTATTCCATTCTTTCCTGTGATTTTCCTAATTGCATGTTTCCTGATGATTGGAATCTCCAGTTCCTGGGTTAGCTCAGTTACGCCGAGCCGGAGGTCAGCGCCACAGACCTCGGATACGGCGGCCATAACTCTGTCCAGCCCCCTTAACTTCGAGCTTGCGCCCAGGCGGCAGTTCACGGAGCCGGCGGCGCTAGGCCATTTCTCCAAACTCGAGAGCGGTGAAACGAACAATTCGACGATTGCTGAAGTGATATTGAATCAACCAACTTTATTTCCAGACCTCAGGCGTATGAATCACGCTGAGAATACTAGAGAAATGGCCACCTCAATCAACGCCTCCTCTCCCGTAGCCGGCACAGGCACAGGTTTGCGAGGAGATTACTTCAACAATATGTCGCTGGCGGACCCCCCAGCGCTGACGCGAACTGATCCCACCGTCGACTTTGCCTGGGGGTCGGGCAGTCCGGCGACTGGTATCAACATCGATCAGTTCAGCACGCGCTGGACCGGGCAACTGCAAGCGCAATTTACGGAACCCTACACTTTCTTTATCTTCAGCGATGATGGTGTGCGACTCTGGGTCAACGGGCAGCCAATATTGGATCGGTGGTTTGATCAATTCGGACCAGAATCGGCCAGCCAAACGATTGGGCTGGTGGCTGGGCAGAAGTACGAGATCAAGCTGGAGTATTACGAAAACTGGGCAGGGGCGGAGATACACCTGGCGTGGAATAGCCCGTCAACATTCAAACAGCTGATCCCGCAGAGTCAACTCTATCCGCCCACGAGCGCTCCCGCTCCCAACTATGGAGGTTACCTTGACGGTGCTGATTGCGATTGGATCCTCCCAACTATGGAGGTTACCTTGACGGTGCTGATTGTGATTGGATCTCAGGCTGGGCGTGGGACAGCAATCAGCCGAACACGGCTATCAGCGTAGATATCTATGATGGCAATACTTTAATCGCCGCGGCGCCAGCCAACCAGTTTCGCCAGGACTGGCTAAACGCAGGGATCGGCAACGGCGTTCATGGGTTCAGTATCGCCACCCCAGCCGGTTTCAAGAATGGGCAGCCGCATTCGATCGCGGTGAAGGTTTCAGGCACGAGCAATACATTTATCACTACGGTGCCAGCCAACCAGTTCCGTCAAGACCTACTTAATGCCGGCAAGGGCAATGGCTCGCACGCGTTCTCTTTGGCTACGCCAGCCAGCGTAAAAAATGGGCAGCCGCATTCGATTAGAGTGCAGTTCTCAGGAACGACCACAAATCTCGCCAGCACGCCCAGGTCGATCACGTGCACGAGCGGTAGTCCGCCAACCCTGCAACCACCAACGGAAAGTTTAACCGCGAACCAGATCGGGCGGCTGACGTCCGTAGGCAACGACTCAATGCGGATATTTAAGTCTTACGATGCTTTGGGCCGCACCACCCAGACAATTCACAAACTAGACGGAACGTCCTACGTCACTCTCACGAGTTATGGCTATCCGCAGAATCCGAGCACGACGCCTGGTCTTGGACGCGCGGTCTCGTCCCAAAGCTTGCCTGACTTCGAGCGGGTCGCCTACACCTACGATGCCGGCGGCGCGCAGCAATCGATCAAGACCACACCACCTCAAGGTGGTTCGCAGCAGACCATCATTAGCAGCGTGCAGCGCAACGCGCTGGGCCAGACTACACAAGTGGTCTATGGCAATAATGCCGTCAGCACGCATTCTTACGATCCGGCTACTCTACGTCTGAGCGGGATCAAAACGGTCGGCGCGACTACGTTACAGGACTACCTCTACTCTTTTGATTACAACGGGAATGTCACCGGCGTGACTGATAACCTCAGTTCGACATTGAGCGCAACTTACCGATACGACAAGCTCGACCAACTGACTTCGATGACGCCGGCGGGTCAATCCCTTTTGCCGTACAGGTACGACAACCTGGGAAACCTGACGAATAAGGAGAATGCCACGCAGACCTACGGAGGTGCCGGCCGCGGCCCGCACGCGCTGGCGAATGCGCAGGGACTCACTTACAACTACGACGCTAACGGCAACTTAACCGAGACCAGAAATAGCAGCAACAGCGTCATTACCGGCATTACCTGGAATGCGGAGAACATGCCGATTCAGGTTGTGCAAGGCGGCGTCACGCAGTACCAGAAGTTCTTCTTAGGCGAAAGTCTGTGGAAGAAAGTCGAGGCGGGAGTAACGACGTACTACTTGCCGTCGATGCGCGTCGAGAACGGCCAGTTCCGAAAATTCTTTGGTGGCTTCGCCGAGCGGTCACCCGACGGCTCATTGAAGTTCTACCACAACGACCACTTGGGAAGCGCATCATTGGTCACGAATGCAAGCGGCAACCTGATCAGCCGCCAGGCCTACATGCCTTTTGGCGAGGATCGTTTCATAGATCCTTCCGGCAGCTTCACGCCGAAGTATCAGTTCAATTTCAAGGAGAAAGAATCCACGGGTTTCTATGATTATGGTGCGCGCCTCTACAACCCCGCGACGGGAAGATGGTTATCGGCTGACAGCTCAGCCCGCGACGGCCTGAACCGTTACTCGTATGTCGGCAACAACCCGTTAAGGTACACCGATCCCACCGGTCATTTCCTTATTCCGCCACAGGCCGTTATTGACTGGGCAAAAGAGAAAGCTAAAGAGAAGGCAAGAGAGTTCGTGAAGGACCATTTCACAGCGAAAGGTTTTGTGAAGGAACAGGTAAAGGACAAGCTCGTCGAAGCACTAACCGGCTTCTTGTTGAAAGCGACAGGTCAAGGCGAACAAGTCGAGGGAGAGAATTTGAATCTCGGCATTATCAAGCTGCCAGTCGGACTGGTTCACACGGGAGACACAGGGGATGAAATTCCAGTGCGCGTCGCTGCTGTTATGACGGTGGAAGCTTTCGCGAATCGCCCTTCGCTGGGATTTCGGGACGAGGCCACCGTGGTAGTAGTCGATGCGGCTAAAGCATGGGCAGCCAATGCAAAAGACTTGGTGGCCTTAGTTGGAACGCATCAGCACATCGGGATGGGAAAAGGACCACTCATGGTAGTGGAGTTTACTCCTGCAACCGTGAACATGGAGTTCGCCAGGGACCCCTCCACCGGCCAGATTTCTCCGCGCTTTACCCGTGGTGGATTGCAGGAGTTCCGAGTGCCAAATGCGAATATTCTGAACCTTACGGACGTCAGGCTCCGCTTGGTAAACGACACTGGTAACTACGCGCTAACACCGTAGGGTCCTCGTGCGAAGGTCGCGATATTCCAATTTATTTTTTTGACCGTCTCGTCAGTAGCCATCAGCTAAGAGGAGTAATACCAATGAAAACCAAGCGTTCTCTGTTGCTGTCGAAGCCCTCTGCGTCAGGCCGGCCGGGGATCTGGCGCAAGTATACGTGGTTGACGCTTATTTCGGTTTCGATCGCCTCGTCATGGCTGATCAGCAACCGAGTCCATGCCCAGGGAGTTGATTGGGGTCCCGGTGGATCCGAAGCGGATTATGAGCGTGCGGTCAAAGGTGAGTCAACAGGTCGAGTTAGAACCGACTTCGGGTCTTAAAAACTCATGCTGAAACGAGACTCGTACGTCTGGCTGTGTTGTGTTTTCGATCCCAACGCGGTTCGCTGGAAAGGGAGAATACCCGTGATACATAAGACGCGTCCCTCGGGCGCAAACAATAAATCAAGACTCTCATTCGTCGTTTGCCGAGAGAAATGGCGGGCGATGTTGCTTAGTCTAATAGTGTGCGGCGGCTTAATCGTAACAACTATGGGCTATGCCCAGAGCTTGGAGCCCATCTCCGACGTTGCCGTGGGGCCGGACGACAATTTTTCAAATATAGTGGCCACGAAGGAGCAAGAGGATCTTCAAAGAGAATACGCCAGAGCTGTGCAGGATCTCATGGATGAGCGTGAGACAGCGATGCGCGCCAACTGGGACGCCTTCGAAGAGGCAAAGAATTCCATCATCAGTTCTTTCCTCTCGGCTATCCCGCGTCCACCGATCGTTGGCCCACGCTTCAGCACGAATGCTTTCGGGGCCACATACAGAGTTCCGAACGGCAGCTACTCGGGTGATGCGCTGGTCGGCCTTGTGGAGGTGACGAGACAGGACGATCCAAACGCCACGCCGGTTCCAATCGCCAGAGCAATCCTGCGAGGCCAGCTAGGTCTGCGGCACTTCGCCGGCGGATGGAATTTCGAACCGGGCGGAATGCTGAAGGAGACATACAGTCTGGTCTCGGCGACCGTGGCTCAGACCTCCCCCGGTTTTGTCACTCAGTGCAAGGTCGTTGATCGCATGCAGTACGTTAAACCAAATGGCGGAGCAGGCATGGAGTTCCTGAAGAAAGGGGTCGAGCAGACCTGCGACTACAGTCTCGTGAACCTGCAACCCGACGCCTGCGTCGCCTTTGCACCAAGTCAATGCAACGCTTCACGGCCCACTGAGTACTGGTCAACTAACGGCCAGGTCTTACTCGATTTCAGCAACACCAATGCTCCGGTCCTGCTTTATCCGGATGGAAGCTCGGAAATTGTCAAAGCCAAAGGCAGCAGCGCGTACATTCCTTTCAACGAAGGATTGCTGGATTCTGTCGGCAGCACCGTGTCTATAAACGGTCTTTGGTTCACAGATAAGACGTTTACGAAAAACGGATACACCACCTCATACAACTATGACTCGAATACAGGCTGGCTACAATCCGTCACTGATCCAAAGGGCAGGACCACGCAGTACACGCGCGATCCGAATTCGGGCCGCGTCACCAGCATCATGGCTCCCGGGCCAGGCGGTGGAACTCTCCAGTGGCAGATGATGTGGGATACATTTACCTGGAACCCGGCGGCGACTTTCCCTGACATCCAATGTCTGGGGGGTGCGAACAACCCGGTACCGTGTACTAATAACTTGTCGTATACCACGCTGACCAGTCTGCAGATTCCTGATGGGCGGAGGTATATCTTTAGTTACACTCCTCCTAATTCTTACAACCCAGGATGGGGAAATCTCTACTCAGTTACAACACCGGACGGAGGTGTCAACGCTTTCGACTACGGCAGCGCAGGCACGCAATGGATTGCCGCGCCGAGATTCGGAGGTGTTCCCGGTTACACCGACAAACTGGATCAGCGCCACCTTGCAGCAACAACTGTCTACCCGCAAGGATTGAGCGGTCCTGGATACACCACTCACATCGACTTCGATTCAACTCAGACCCTCTCGGCCGGGACGAGCGCACTGTGTTCTCAACTCAACTGGACGAAGCGCACTTATCCCGACGGTAACATCATGCGCGAGGCGCAATGCGCTGATATCACGACGAACTTTTCATCTGCGTACGGCCGAACCTTCGCGCAGGAACTGTGGCAGGGGAACCGCATGCTGCAGGGAAGCTATTATGGGAACACGGGCAGCCTCGGAGACACGACGACGGCCGTCGGCGACATGTACATCGACTACGAGCAGTCCGGTAGCCCGAATGGCACTGAGGTTGATTTGGACGTGCGGCCGACCAAGGTGGTCCATAAGAAGGACGGTGTGCAGTGGACGGAAGCTTATGACTATGAGTTCAGTAACATTCCGGTGACTCCGAGATGCGGCAGCTGCAGCTCTTTCCGCACGACCGGGAACGTTGCGAATAGTCAGCTCCTCGATGGCGCAGCCAACTCATTGGCAACGACTATTACTACTTACTTCCATAGCACGCATTCCAACTATCTGAATCGCAATCTCCTGAGGCTGCCTGAGACGGTGAAGTTCAAAGATCCCAGCCGCGCTATTCTGACCAGGACGGAATATATCTATGATGAGTTCCCGCTGACTGGCAGCGGTGCACCTAATCTCGACACCAGCATCGGCGTGCGTCGAGGCAATCTAACCACAGTCACGCAATACAAAGACGCTCAGAACGGTGGCGGGCCGGTTTCCTCGCACAAACATTATTTCGACACCGGTGACCTGCAGCAGACTAACGATCCAAACGGAAACCCAACCACCATGAGCTATGACTTTGGTCTCTGCTCACTGAGTCATCAGACGCTAACCAACACTATAAGGAATGCCAAGAATCATCTGGTGACAACAGTCGCCGACTGCAATACTGGTCTTACACTGCGTGTTACTGATCCCAACAACCAGAGCGTTTACACCCAGTATGACACCTTAGGCCGAGTGGTTGAGACCGCGGGACCGGGAGACACTCTGACTCCGATTGCAGGCTTCACACGCGATCCTAATATTCCTCCAGGAATGCTGGCCGGGACTATTTTGGGCAATGGCGGCCAAGGGCCAGCCACCTGGATCGAATACCTCTCGCTCGGCGTGATCAATCAACAGCGCAATGTCGCCCATGCCAAGGACGGCAGCGCCCTCGGCCGCTACGTCAAGACGTTTCTCGACGGCCTTGGGCGCAACATTCAGACTCGTAGCAAGGTAGATCCTTTGACGTCTGGCGGCAATGGCGAGATTGTGGTTACAACTGAGTACGATTCGTTGGGCCGAGTAAGCAAAAACTATGTACCGGTCTTTGGGCCAGCCAGAGACTCTTTCGACCCTCCCTTAACGGGCGCTCTTTTCACCATCACGGGTTATGACGCGCTGGGCCGGGTGACAAGTGTCCAACAGCCCGGATTGCCGGTGGTGCGAACTGACTATGGGGGTTCTGGTTCTCAGTTTTCGTCAACGTTGACTGACGCGAAGGGCAATCAGACGATCATTTATACCGACATTCTCGGTCACAAGGTGCGCGTTCAACAGCAATCGCCTAACTGCACAGATCCGATGGCGCCGGGATGGTGCGTAACCCAGATGGACTATGACGCCGCCGGGCGATTACTTACCATCGCGGACCCTTCGTGGAATCATACGACCTTTGTTTATGACAGCTTGGGTCGAAAAAAACAGATGACCGATCCGGATATGGGCACATGGGATTATGACTACGACGACAACGGCAGTCTGATCTATCAGAGGGATGCGAAGGGCCAGATCATTCTCATGAGCTACGATGTGCTCAATCGCATCACGCGCAAGGATCTGCCGCCGAATGGCGCAGGCCCAGAGGACACTACTTACTTCTACGATGGGGAGTGGCCGGCTCCCTAGCAGGAGAATCATTCCGGTTTCTCTGAAACCGTCAGAGACCAAGCTAAACGGGAAGTTGAGCACGGCATGCGCTCGCAAGGGTCGGTTACAAACAAAGTATGCGAACCATGATAAACGCAGCTCCCGAGCAGGATTCTGACTGCATTCGGGAACGATATTGTGCTGCCATGCCTGAGACGAGGGACTCATTGGTTGAATAGAACTTATTCGCCGATAAGAAGCGATCAGCTGAATGATGCACCAACGGCGTCGACCATACCTGTAATTGACCTTCGGCGTCGTCGCGATTCTATGAAGAAAAGCTTTCGTTCAGGGTGAAGAATATCGAAGCTACGGTTGAAGCTCTAAAGACAATGGCGTTCGGAGCACTCTCGCTTTTGACGCTGTGCGTCTTCCGAATGGTGCCGATCCCGGTTTCGTACTTTACAAACCACCCTGCTGGTCATCGGGTCGGGTCGGTCCGCCTGCAAGTGCGGTCGAGCCTGTTGACGAAACTCGATGCCCTATCGCGCAGCAAACAGTCAAGCAAAAATCGCAGGACTTCTTTTGATGGGCCTAATTTTCGTTGGTCTTGGTTCACCTGCACGGCGCCATTTGTCGGCACGCTACTGGTGATGGCGGCTCAGGGCAAGTGGATTTACCCGATCATTGAAATGCTGGCGTTCTCAACTGTTTTTGCATTGCCCTTCTTCGCCAGATCATCCAGCCCGTTTGGAATAGACCTCTAGATTAACTCTACTGTTCTCGATCAGGTACGGTTTACCGTCCTTTGCTTCTGAAGTCAAACCCACAAGCAATCTCGTGGTATGACTTGGCTTCCGCACGTCTGGGCAATATGAGCGCGACAACCTCACCGATGGGGAATCGTTGGCGAGGAGATACTCCTCACTGCCACTGGTTCTGTCCCTGCTACCCCATCAGCGCGACTATCTCTCCCAGCTTCATCCCTGCTTTAACCGAGTTATGATTGAATTGTCCAGTCCGATTCGTAGGTCATCAAGTGGTACCCTATGGTAGTTGAAGCGGCTATGGGAGTAGGTGAGTAGAAGCCATGGAAGAAGAAAGTTCATTGGAAAAACGCGGTCTCGGCTGGCGCGGCCTCCTGATCTGTTGGACCCTTATCGCGGTCTTATTTACTACGCGGAATATTGTCCAGTCGGTGAGCGGCGGGCAATCCATTCGGTGGGGGCCTGGTGTCCTTTTCGAAATCATCTATTGGTATATCTGGGCATTACTCACCCCATTGATATTTTGGTTTGCCAGACATTTTCGCGTAGAACGCAACGAGCGGTTACGAAGCGTTCTGGCATTACTTTTTCTTGGTTTACTTGCCTCGCGATCTACGCCAGGTGAAAAGAGTTGATCTCATATTTTGCGGGCTTCTAGCACATGCTTCATTTGGCAGGTCCGGATGATGTGGAGCAGATGTACTGCAAATGGGACGGACATCCTAGCGACTAAACCTCCATAGATGAATGAAAACGCGCACAGGAACTGAGTTAGCTGATGGTGGGGTGCAAAAGGGACAGAAAGTAAGCCGAAAAAACATACTTGGCAGCAGCGGGGAAGAGGGTTGGCCGCTCGGCCCACTAGGGCCGACATTCAGTTAGCGGAGCTTCTTTGCTTTCGGGTTGAATAGGGGGTGCAAGACAGGAAACCTTCCACAAAAAGCCTCAACGCATTTTCAGTGACACGCTAAGTCTCTTCAGGTAAGCAAAGCGCAGTGGGGAACCCAGCCGCTGAGACAAGCGGGCTGACTTCCAAAGAGAGGATAACCGTCTTGCTAATACGTGCCTGATTTCTAACGTCCTTACGATAGCCAGACTATCCGTGCCCTACAATCGACTGCCGTGAAATCCGTAAAACGCTGCCGAGTTTTCCGGCTGAGGCAAGTAAATAATAAAGCCAACACGCTTGTAGCCATCTCTCAAGACCTTTTTAGAAAAAGATCCTTGACAGACAACGTATATGTACGTTAGCATTCGGCTTGTCAACTTATAAGTACGTTCTAGGGGGCAGCATGCCAAGGAAACCAAACGAGACCTTCACGGATAAGGAACTCGAGATCATGAAGGTTGTGTGGGAACTGGGCGAAGGGGGAGTCAAAGATATTCAAAACCGATTGCTCGGCGCTCGGCATTATAACAGCGTTCTGACCATTATCCGTGTGCTCGAGCAAAAAGGTCATCTCACTCATCGTGAAAAAGGGCGCAACCATATTTATCGTCCGACGGAGAATCAGAAAACCTCACGAGGGCGAATTCTTAATCATCTGGTCAATCAAGTATTCGGTGGGTCAGCCAGTTCGATGGTGATCAATCTTGTCGAAACGGGTGACCTGTCGCGAAGGGACCTGGATGAGATTCGTCGCCGAGTTTCGAGTTCTGAAAAAGACAGGGAAAAAGAATGAATAACTTCCCGAATTTCCTGATGGGATCGTCTGCTGGCGCAGTTGGTTGGCTCTTCATCTGGAGCTGGCAAGCCTTCCTGTTATTGGGATCTGTGTGGCTATTACTAAGAATTGGTCGCTCGCGGATTCCCTGGGTTCGCCATCAGGTTTGGCTCTTCAGCCTCGTGGCTGTTGCAGCTCTACCCATCTGGACGAGCGTCACTCGCCGGTTCCCAATACCACAGCCCGATAACCGCATTCTCAATTCCGTAGTTGAGATGCCAAGATCCGTCACCCCTCTAGCCTTTCGTAGTCCTACTGAGAAGATCCTTTACGAAGACAACCCAGGGGCCGTTTCTAACATAACCACGCCCGTGAGGGCCAGCAGTTTCGGTTGGTCCTCTCTAGTTTGGACGGTATTGTTTCTTACCTGGCTCATCGGGGCAGTAATTACGCTCGTGCGGCTCTGTATTTCTTGGTCAACGCTCCAAGCCATGAGAGTGAAGGCTCACCTAGTCACCGCTGATGAATTGGGCTGCACGGACGCGTATTCGCGCTCGCTAAACGCCGCGCGGGCAAGAATTGGCTTGTCTTCCGATGTTCACACTCCGGTACTAACCGGCTTGTTCAGGCCGATGATACTACTTCCTTCTGACATTGCCTTTTGGACCACCCGAGAGGAGCGAGTCGCAATCATCCAGCATGAGCTAGCTCACGTTGAACGGCTGGATCACCACATTAATTTCTTTCAGTCTTTGCTGAAATCCGTTTTCTTTTTTCACCCCCTGGTTCGCTATGCATGCCACCAGTTGAATATGGAGAGAGAGCTTGCGTGTGATACCCGCGTGCTCGACTTGGGGGCGGCGCCAGCAGCTTATGCCGACGGTATCCTCAAGGTTGTGGAGCGAAACATATTTCCGGACGCCGTTCATCAACCGGCTTCCTTTGCATCAAGAAAGAAACTAGAAAGGAGAATAGACATGATCCTAAAGAAAGAACACTTGCCGATGGCAACAAGACTTTGGCCCTTCCTCGTCCTGCCGCTAGGACTGATCCTTGCGCTGATTTGGCTTCTAACTCCGGAACGCCCGGTCTCCGCCAACTCAACCGATGGTCGTAAGAGTCTGTCGGCTGCGCAATCATTGCGTGGCGGTGAACTCTCAACCGAGACAGCGACCTTCAATGAGGGCCTAATCAAATCACTGGCCGAGGCCAAGGCGTTCGACAGGCTAACTGAGATTATTCAATCGAATCCAAATGTTCAGATTCGGCGTTTCGCTCTTCAGTGTCTATCTGAATCAGAAGGTGATGGCAGCACGGCTGCGCTCGTCACACTCTTTGATCGGATCAACGATCGCGCGTTGAAAGAAGAACTCATTCGTTACCTCGGCGATCGAAAGGTGTTCGATAAGCTAATTGAGATTGCCGCATCCGATAAGGATTTGGACTTTGCCCGACAAGCCGCGCAACGTCTGAGCGAACTTGAGGGTGACGGCAGCACAGCCGCGCTGGTCTTGCTTTACCAAAGAAGCAATGTGGTAAGCGTGAAGGAGATGATACTAAACAGTCTCGGCGAGAGAACTGAATCTCAACCGCTAAAAGAGATTTCGACAACGGAATCTGATCTAGGTCTCCGCGATGCTGCCCTTAAACAGCTTAAGCGAATAGAAAGAACGAGCGATAGTAGGGACAGGTGACACAGAGTTGCCATTACCCGTCGCCTGGATCGCTTAAACAAGTCGGGGTCGAATCTTAACCTAAAGCTTTACCCTTCCAGGGTCTTTGATCATTATGAGACAGCGCTGCACCTAACATAGGTGTTGTGTGGCGCACTCTTTAATGGATACGTGCGCCTACTGGTCAGGGCCTGGTTACAGGGCTTCAGTTATTCAAGTGGTCTCTGTCCAGGAGCCGCGTGTAGCCCAATTTCCGAGGAGGCAAACTCATGTCGAGATTTTTCATGACTACCTTTCTAACAATCTGGTTGGGTTGCGCTGTTTGTGCCCACGCGCAAACACAGAGTCCGATGCCATTGCAGTCACCGACCGTCAGTGCTACGCACATAGCCTTTGTCTACGCAGACGAAATCTGGATCGTTGATCGCAAGGGCGGAACGGCGCATCGATTAACATCGCAAACAGGTCTCAAAGGTTTTCCAGTCTTTTCTCCCGACGGCTCACAAGTCGCCTTTGCAAGAATCTTAGACGGCAACATCGACGTTTATGTGGCGGCCCTAACGGGAGGTGAGCCCAGGCGCTTGACTTATCACCCTAAAGGAGATTTGCCTGTCGCCTGGACGCCTGATGGCAAGAATATCTTGTTCACGTCGCAACGGATCTTCGATGGCGGCTGGCGCTTTTATACGGTTCCTATGCGAGGCGGCTTCCCTACTGAGTTACCGCTTCCGGTAGGTTGGGAGGGTTCTTTCTCGCCCGATGGCAGTCATATTGCCTATATCCCATTCAACGGTCTAACCTTCACCTGGCGCAATTATCGAGGCGGACTTACGACTAAGATCTGGATTGCCAACCTCGCTGACAGTTCCATTCAAGAAATTCCGCGCGAAAATTCCAATGACTCATATCCAATGTGGATTGGCGACAATGTATATTTTGTTTCGGATCGCAATGGAACGGATAATCTTTTCGTCTATGAAACCGGAACCAAAAGAATCACCCAGCTTACGAATTTTGAAAAGCGGGACGTCAAGTTTGCTTCAGCCTCAACGGAAGCAATTGTCTTCATTCAAAGCGGAGCTATTCATCTTTACGATCTAAAGACCAAGCAGGTTAAGAACGTTGAAATCCGAATCGTTGATGATTTTGCCGACGACAAGCCACATCCGGTTAAGGCGGCGCGTTGGATTAGCGATTTCGACATTTCACCGAATGGGACATCAGCAGTATTCGGCGCTCGCGGCGAGATTCTGACATTCAACACCGAAACGCGAGCAACTTTGAATCTTAGTCAAACTGTAGACGCCGCTGAACGATTTCCTATTTGGTCACCAGATGGAAATTACATCGCCTATTTCTCTGATGAATCGGGGGAATATCAGTTGCACATCCGTGCGATCAATGGTGGAGGTGTGATTCGCAAGATATCGGTTGAAAGGAATCCGTCATTCTATAACGAACTAGTGTGGGCTCCTGATTCGAAGAAACTTGCTTTTTCCGATAAGCGGTTAGCATTATGGTATGTTGACCTCGACCGAGGCATGGCAAACCGAGTCGACAACTCCACCTTTGCCGGCCAAGCAGACTTTCAACCCGTGTTCTCGCCCGATAGTCAGTGGTTGGCCTACTCAATGCATCGGCCAAATCGCCTCAGAGCAATCTTTGTCCATCATTTGGCAACTGCCAGAAACTATCAGATTTCAGACGGTCGAACTGACTCTGAATATCCCGTCTTCGATAGAAATGGTAAGTACCTTTATTTTGCAGCGAGTGGAAATGCTGGTCCGAGTAAGTTTGTTGGTCAGACAGCGCTGCTTTTCGAAGACTTAATCACTCGCCGCCTGCAGATGGTCTTGCTTCAAAAAGATACGGTCTCACCACTCGGCGCAAAAGAGATCCCGCCAGAGAAAGAAAGGGACAGGAAGAGCGTCACTATCGACATCGAGGGCATCGGACAGCGGGTTTTGCCTCTGCCTCTACCGGTTCGCGACTATGTGGGCCTTGCGGCCGGAAAGCCTGGGATCCTGTTTATTATGGAGCGAAGTTGGGTTAACCCACTGAATTTGGAAATGCAACGGTCGCAACTGCTCACTAAGTTCGACGTCTCGAAGGGCGCCGCTGAAAAGTTTGTCGAAGGCGCTACTAGCTTCAAAGTGTCGTCAGACGGAACGCACTTGATCTTTCAGAAGGGCCGAACCTGGTCAATCGTAGAAACTGATACTCCGCCCAAGACGGACGAGGGGAACCTAGACCTAAGCAGAGGAGAAATACAGATTGATCCGCGTGCGGAATGGCGGCAGATGTTCAATGAAGTCTGGCGTTTCGAGCGCGATTATTTTTATGACCCGAATCATCATGGACAGGATCTGGCCGCGCTCAAGAAGATGTACGCTGCTTACTTGCCAAACGTCGTTACTCGTCGTGACTTGAATCTGATTTTTAACGAGATGCTCTCGCACCTTTCAGTTGGCCACATGACTGCTGGAGGTGGCGATATTCCCTCTCAGGCGAGTTCAAATGTTGGACTTCTTGGCGCAGACTACAAGATTAATAATGGCAGTTATCGCATTACTAAGATCTATCGCGGTGACAATTCCCAACCGCTCTTAACAGGACCGTTGTCTCAGCCTGGTCTTGACGTCAAAGAGGGAGACTATCTGCTAGCTGTCGATGGCCAAGAAATCAAACCCAGCGAGGAACTCTTCAGTCAATTTGTGGGCAAGGCGGGAAAAACTGTCGAGCTAACGGTCGCGTCTGAGCCTGACGGAACCTCAGCGCGTAGAATCACAGTAGTGCCGCTACCAGGTGAGGCTACTTTGCGGCGTTATGATTGGAGTGAAAGCAATCGGCGTCGAGTTGAAGAGTTATCTGGCGGCAAATTGGCTTACATTTATCTATCGAACCTTGGAGAGACAGGTCTGCTCACTTTCATTCGCGACTTCTATGGTCAGATCGACAAGCAAGGATTGATTATTGACGAGCGCTTCAATGGCGGGGGTTCTCCGGGTGATTACATTCTAGAAACGCTATCGAGATCTCCTTTGGCTTACTACACTTTTCGTGATGGACAGGATTTGCCTTTCCCGGCTGGACTAATGACCGGCCCTAAAATCTTAATGATTAACGAGTCTGACTTTTCGACCGCTGATACTTTTCCTTTCATGTTTAGGCAAGCAAAATTGGGATCGTTAGTAGGCATGCGGACCGCCGGAGGGGGAGTGGGTTTTTTCGTTGATATACCTCGGTTGATAGATGGGGGCGCCGTGAGTTCTCCGAATCGGGCTATATACAATCACATAAAGGGTGTCTGGGACGTAGAGAACCACGGCGTAGCTCCCGATGTCGAGGTCGAAACTCTCCCGACTGATTGGCGTGCCGGACGTGATCCTCAGCTTGAGGCAGCCGTGCGCATTGCTTTGGAGTCATTGGGAAGAAACTTGAAGAGGCCTCCGACCCACCCAGAGTACCCCGCATATAAGTGATGGAGAACTGCGCTGTGAGGAATATGGTGCGTTGGGAACCTGCGAAGCCGCATAGGGTGATGGAGGCTTTTTTGCTACGGTAGTATCGACCGCGCCACAAGGTCCCTTCAGCAAGAGTTTCGCAACGCGATGCTGAACAATAGACTCTGGCAGCGTTGGCGCAAGGATCGGGACGGGTTCATTGGGTGGCAGATATACCGCTGCCACCACCGCGTTGAGGCCGCTGTTCCAGAATCCAGGACCGGCTAAGATTGGTCTTGAGGCGTGCCCCTAGTGTGCCAACTCATCTGCCGGGGTAATGTGCGCACCGCTAGTCGGTAATAGTCAGTGCTAGTGATAAGAAGTGTCCAAAACTGATTCATAGCCATGAGTTCGGCCGGCGAGCCACCACATAATGAAGGACACCTGAAAAGGGGCGCG
>WNFR01001273.1_pt1 | contig 26182 bp, 17 predicted proteins | sample 5400221 | NCBI WGS metagenome assembly WNFR01 (sample SAMN13153357, study PRJNA577476) | soil metagenome | isolation source: 40 cm soil under Madrone tree | place: USA:California | collected 2016-06-14
ATATCTCTTCCGGGCTTTTTGCCCGATCTGAAGCGGATTGTTGAAACAGCGGTGACAGGCGTCGAAGATTCTCGACCGCGCGCGGTAATACTTCGAGAACGTGAGCCACATCCTCGGCGGAATTGTCCTTCCCGAAACTGAAGCGGATTGATCCCCGCGCCAATTCGTCATTGCGACCGAGCGCTCTGATTACCGGCGAGGGTTCGAGTGAGCCTGAAGAGCAAGCGGAACCTGTCGAAACGGCGACGCCCTGCATATCAAGGTTTATTAACAAGCCTTCACCTTCGATAAATCGAAACGAGATATTTGAAAGGTGTGGCAAACGTTTGTTTATGTCGCCATTAAAGACGATGTCGCTCACCCGCGACCGAACCCCGGCTTCGAATTCGTCACGGAGTTTCGAAACATGCGCTGACCGTTCGTTCAACTCAAGTCGGGCGAGTCTTGCAGCCTCACCGAAAGCAACGATCCCCGGGACCGCCTCGGTACCAGCTCTTCGTTCGCGTTCCTGATGTCCGCCGACATTTTGCGGAGTAACGCGAACACCTCGTCGAACGAACAGCGCACCAATCCCTTTGGGTGCATATAATTTGTGTGCAGAAATTGAAAGCAGATCGCAACCAAGCGTTTCGACGTCGACGCCAATCCGGCCAATGGCCTGTACAGCGTCGGTGTGGAATCGTAAGTGGCGTTGTCCGGCGCTACGAATTTCCCGAACAAGTTCGCCAATCTCGCGTACCGGCTGAATCGTACCAATCTCGTTATTTGCGAGCATCACGGTAATCAGAACTGTGTCCGGGCGAAGGGCACTACGTACATCCTCCAGTCGAACGATTCCATTTTCATATACCGGAAGTCGCGTTATTTGCCAACCGCGAGCCTCAAGTTGGTCACATACACCGCGGACGGAAGAGTGTTCAATCTGGGACGTGATGATGTGCCGTCCATGCGTCTGGAGGTCTTCTGCAACTCCACGAATTGCAAGATTATTGGCCTCGGTACCACCGGAAAGAAAAACGACTTCGTTGGGTCGCGCACCTATCAGCGAGGCGACCTCTCGACGGGCCTTTTCGACAACGGACCGGGCCTCCTGGCCGAAAAAATGTACGCTGGACGCATTGCCAAATTTTTCGCTAAAAAATGGAATCATTGCTTCAACGACCCGCGGGTCGGCGGGAGTAGTAGCGCTGTGATCCAAATAGACTCGACGTGAACCAGCCATCATTATTTCCTATCAGTTCGGACGACCTCGGCCAAAAATTTGACGCCAACCCCTCGCCGGAAAAGTGCATCTTAAGGCCTACATTGGTACCCGGACGTCTCTTCCCATGATTTTTTCGTCCCATCAATGAGTTTAAGTGCCTGAACTCAGGCCGTCAATCACCAACTTTCTTTGTGACCTTCAGAAGTGAGTGCTAACATCCGCCTAACTGCTTCGTCTTTATTGTTTTGAACACACGGATAAGTAGGATCATTGAAGGTAATGGGAGAGCAGGGTATACAAAACCAGACGCCACTTCTCGGTAACGTCATTTTGCACATATTCGCGTTCGAAAATTTTTTGTCCCTTATACTTGCTCATCATGACAGGTGAGCTTGCGCTCTAAATCTCTGTGCACTCCGTTTGCCCTGCCGCAGCAGGATTTGAACGTGGTTGCATGGTCCTGAGTTACGAAGGCACATCCAGGATTCGTCGGCGTGTCCGGCTTCAGAATTGGCTTAGCAACGTTTGGCGCGAATGAGACACAATATCTAAATTGTTTCCAAAACAACAGAGTTTAAGGAAGGAAACGCCAATGAAGATTCTTTCTCGTTTCATGTATGTTCCGCTGATTTTGGCGGGGCTGATGCTCGGCTGTATGTTGTTCACTGGAAATACGGCAACAGCCCAACAACAGAAGACGGCTTCGGCGATGGACCGCGGCTACAGAACGGGGTACACCGATGGCTACCAGGTCGGATTCGTGGATCTCACCAACAAGGCAGCGAGAGATTCTCGCGATCATACGGAATACCGGTCCGCGGATCGGGCCTACGTGGACACTTATGGGGCGATCGAGGATTACAAGGACGGTTACCGACAAGGATTTGAAGCGGGATACGACGCAGCTTACGACCGAAAGCCCTTTGAGTCTGCAATTCCAACCAATTTGAGGCGGCAAGGAGATGACGCTGCTTCAGAGCCCAGGCAATCCACGCCGTCCACGCAGCCCGTGCAAAATCCGGTTGCTGATGATCAAAACAATTCAAGGCCACGGGACCTGCCCGCCAACTCGATCCTGCGAGTAGAGTTGCAGTCGGAAGTATCAACGGATGTGAGTCAAAAAGGGGATCAGTTTCAGGCACGAGTCATTGAACCTCAGTACCTCTCCGGCGCCATCGTTAATGGCCACATTGCCTTTATCAAGAGGCCGGGACGTGTCAAAGGCAGTGGAGAAATGCAACTTGCTTTCGACCAGATTATAGTGGAAGGTGGGGAACCGGTTCCATTTGACGCTCTTGTGACTGAATTGATTGATCAGGGACCGGGCGAAATAGGCTCAGTCGACACCGAAGGTGGTGTTAAGGGTAGGAGCTCGACCAAAGATGATGTGGCGAAAGTGGGTGCGGGAACGGCTGTCGGCGCAGTAATTGGAGCGATAGCAGGCGGTGGCAAAGGTGCAGCGATCGGCGCGGTAATCGGCGGCGGTGCCAGCACCGGCGGAGTTCTGGCGACAAGAGGCAAGGAGCTGCGCCTTCATCGAGGGCAGCAAATGAAGATTCAAACGGCGAAAGAGACGAGGTGGTAAAAAGGGCCTTCGCGGAATGGATTAAGGGGAACTGACTCGGTGCATGTCGAGCATGAGCCCGACGGTTGGGACATCTCACACAGGGTTCAGGACTTTAAGTTCCGAAGAATTTCAGGATTTGACGTGAAAATGCTGCTTTAAGGAGCGGCTTTTCTCGTTTCAGGGGTTTCTTTCGGGTTCAGGGATGGCGTCTCGCCTATTGCAATGTGGGTCGGAAAAGGGAAGTGCTGAGTGTTCGAAAAGCCCATGTTTGACACCATTTCTGGCGCGATGCTATCTTCAGTTTAATCAAACACATAAAGGATTCTGATGATGGAAAAAACGAAGGACGCTGCCACAGCCACCGGAGCTGCCCCAGCGGGCCTAAGAGGTGTCGTCGCTGCCACTTCTTCAATTGGTGACGTGGATGGCGAAAATGGCGTACTTATTTACCAGGGTTACAATATCCACGACCTCGCAACCCATTCAACTTTTGAAGAAGTCATTTTTCTATTGTGGCATGCACGTTTGCCAACGCAGGAAGAGCTTGATGAACTTAAAGCGCAGTTAAGGGAGTCGTATGAATTGCCGCCGGAAGTTATCGACCTGATGCGTGCGTTCCCTCGGGACGCAGAGCCTATGGACGTATTAAGGACGGCGGTTTCGGCACTTGATTTCTATGATAAGAGCGCGCACGAGACGTCGCGAGCGGCGAGTCTCCGGACTGCGACGCGTCTTACTGCACAAATCCCGGCGATTGTTGCAGCAAGCGACCGATTGAGGAACGGGCTTGAACCTGTTAAGCCGAACCCCAGTTTGAACATTGCTTCGAATCTCTTGTACATGCTAAAAGGCGAACCCCCGAGCGAGCACGATGCAAAGGTTCTTGACGTTGCTCTGATTCTTCATGCCGATCACGAATTAAATGCTTCGACTTTCACTGCCAGGGTTGTTTCCGCGACTCTTGCGGACATTTACGGGGCGGTTACAGCGGCAATTGCAGCGTTGTCGGGCCCGTTACACGGCGGTGCGAATACCAATGTTATGAAAATGCTGATAGAAATCGGCAGCGTGGAAAATGTCGAGGGCTATTTGCAGCAGGCGTTCGCGGAGAAACGCAAAATCATGGGCTTTGGTCACGCAGTTTATAAAACCGAGGATCCGCGTGCGACGCATCTGCGGGCGTTTTCGAAAGAGATGGGCGAGCGTGCCGGAGATACAAAGTGGTTTGATATTTCGCTCGCCGTTGAAGAGACGGTTAAGCGGTTGAAGGGCCTGAATGCTAATGTGGATTTTTACTCCGCGTCGACCTACTACATGATGGGAATCCCGATGGATCTCTTTACTCCGATTTTCGCCGTTAGCCGGATTAGCGGTTGGACTGGCCACATTTTGGAGCAATATGCCAATAATAAGATTATCAGGCCGAGAGCCGAGTATACTGGCCTTAGAGATCTGAAGTATGTGCCGATTGAAGAGAGACAGGTGGCATCAAACTGAAGTACGAACGATACAGATTTTGATAGATTGAGGATTAACTTCGAAAAGGCGTGACAACAATCAAATGGCTGGGCTCGAAAAATGAGTCCAGCTTTTTTGCCATTATGCGCCCGGTAGGCTCCTTAGCTCTATCAAAATGACCGCGGACCTCAGGTGCTAAACACGGGAGAGTTTCAGGAACTCCTGGATTTTCACCAGCGCCAACACGGAGTCTCCGAAGAAAAGAAATGAACGAAAGCGTACTGTTCGAGACGACGAGAACAAGAATGGGGACTAACGAATTGGGCCGCCAAGCGAAATGCCCATAATTTTGGGGTTGTCCATAAATTTTAGAAGAGCGTCGGGATTTATTTTTACCTTCACTATGGTTGCCTGTTCGCGTTCAACAATCACCACCATCAATCGCATGCATTTGCCCTCCTGCTTTGAATAGACAAAGGTCTGTTCGCCGTCCTTGCGGGAATAGACACGGACTAATGGCTGCCAGTTCGGACCGAGCGAATGTTGAAGGGCAGAATGCAGTTCATCGTCGGCGCCGTCGTGTGTGTAATTGAGATTCTCGTATATTTTGACCTTAACACTCTTGACGCCGGCAGGACGGACAAGCTTTACGGCAAAATAGGCAAGTCCTATAAACGGGATGTGACGTTCGGTTGCGTGATAGTGTTCTCTCAAATGTTTTGCGACCGCGGAGAATTCCGGTTCTTCCGCAAAGGCTGGTGCGCTAAACACAACCGTACAAAGCGCAAACGCGAGTATCAGAAGGACCGGAGATCTGAATTTCATTCTTACTTGTCCTCTTTCTTGTCTTTCTTTGTGCGTTCGATCTCCAACGAAGGAATGTGGAATCTTCCATTTAGCTGCGAGAGCTTCTCGATGTCGATAGGCCCGACGATGTTTACGAATGTAAGCTGTCGGTTAGCGACAGCTAAAACGGCAATTCCAAGCATCTTTCCGTTACGGTCGAGATGTGTATAAACGTCGACTTGCTCACCCTCTTTTTTGCTCCTGACGTCGACCATTTTCAACCAACGGGCTGGGTCGAGTTGCATAGTTATGGTCTTGACATCGTCCTGGCTGAACTCATTATCATGCTCGAATTCAAAGCTTTTGACGTACACGCCTTTCAGCCCGGCAACGAGTTCCTTTACAGCCGCTTCTTCTGGTTTGTTTGCGTTTAGAAACTTGGATGCAAACAGCAACATGTTTTCCGGGACATCGACCGTTACTACTCTCGAAGCCCTGGATTCGAGGCGGTCAAGGTGGCCGATTTGAATTTTCGCATCCTGGGCGTATGACTTGACGATGGCGAATACCAGCAGCAACAGCGTAAGAATGACGAAGCGGATTTTGGTGTTATTCATGGAAACTCCGAAAGAAAAATAAGGTCAACTCTCTATTTAAGACGACGGTCCCACATCTTTGTTAACGACCAGCTTTTGTTGCACTTGATTAAGCGTTGCGCTGGCGATTCGGAAGGCTTCCATCAATTCTGCTTTTGCCCGTTCACCTTCACGTATTTTGTCGGTCTGAGTCTTGAAAGTGTTTTTAGCCCTGCGAGGTTGGAGAATTCGCTTTTGCACTTTGGGTTGGAATCCACTCAAAGGAGTGGATATCGGTTCAGGGTCATGCGTAACGCTTGCTTGAGGTCCCTGGACCGGAAGACCAGGAGCCCTTTCGTCAACCGAAGGAACTGCTTTTGTCATAGATGAATTGCGTCGCACTGACCACCAACCAAGTTTAAGTGCAAATGCACCCGCAAAAAGAAGAAACACAAGACCAGCCGCAATCTTTACTGGAAACGAGAATCGTTTACGAACGGGTACAACTGACAGCTTGAATGGTGGCGACGTGGCGGCGGTTGTATCAAACCGAAGCCCTTGAAAGAGTTCTTCGAGTTTAGCGACCTCGGTGTCCGGCTCGCCTGATCTGTCCCACAAATAATCGTCGTTCATGATTTGACCTCCAGCCCCAACTTCTCTCGCAACATCTTCATTCCCCGGTGAAGGTTTACCCGGACAGAGGCCGGTGTCAGCCCCGTTCTAGCGGCGATCTCGGGCCCCGTCATGCCTTCGACAAGCCGAAGTACGAGCGTTTCTCTGTAACTCTCGGGTAGTGACCTGATGGCTTCGAGTGCTTCGGTGGCCTCCGCCTTCATGCTCCTTCGCTGTGCGATGGTCTCTGTAATCTCTTCGGTATGTTTGTTTCGCCGGTGGTAATCCGTGGCACGGTTTCTGGCAATCATGACCAGCCAACCGCCAAATGCCCCTGCGGCACGCAGTGACCCGAGTTTGTTGAAAGCCTGCATAAAAACGTCCTGAACAAGGTCGTCAACATCATAGGATGGAATTCTGGCAAGAAGGACGCCGTGCACCATCGGGGCGTACTTGTGATAGAGCTGCTCGAGCGCCCATGGCTCGCCTAGTTGCGCGGCCTGGATCAAAGCGAAGTCGCGAGAGCCAGTCTCGGCCTCTGAGGCCGGAGACAGACAATCCTGATCCACTAATTTCAGACTCGCTCCAATGGATTCCATGATTAAGTGTTGTTAACCGTAGCTCAGCAAATTGCAAATAGCGCTCGTCTGACTGGTCTTCATTCGACCGTCAAGCGGGAAAAAAGCCTGAACGCCGTGGATTTGCCGGTAAAGCCATAAAGAATACGACGCCGGCGCGAGGTTTGATTCAGCCGATTTTGCTCGTTTACCAAAAACGGGAATCCCGTAAACGGCTGTTTCAGCCTGCGCCTATGACGGTCAAAAGAAGATTTCAGCGTAGGTGCAACCGATAAAGAGACGGTGGGAGTGACGGGAACGTTAACAAAGTCCCTTTGCCGGAACTGAAATCCTTGCGCGCCGAATTAGCACAGATAAACCCATTTAAGGGGTTTCAGACCACCTGAGATCAGCGTTCTGACGGGTTTGGACGGAATTAAGAACTTATAGAGATAACGGGCTCTCTTTCGGCATTTAAGATAATTCCGCCCGGTTGAGTGTTTTCACCTGACGAAAGCGCCAACATTTCCTCCGAAGCCTTGAGTGTCCGAGTTTTCCACAGCCAGGCTGTGGAAATAATCAGAGCGACAGTGCAAGCCGCGCCCCCCTCAATTCCGTATGAACCGCCGGTTAACCAGTGAGGGCCGCTTTCGGCTGCCTGGAGCAACGGTTGAGGCGTGATCCGGCTGATGCCGCTTACCGGCAGGCCCAGTACGGCACCCATCGTCCAGTTCCATGACCAATGCAAACCAAGGGGAAGCCAAAGACTTCGGGTGCGGAGGTATGCGACTGCCAGCCAGACACCCGCGAGCGCGGTATTAACGAAGGTAAAGCCAGCCACAACATTTGGGTTTTCGAGGTGTGCGTTGGCAAAGAATCCAGCGGTTAGTATGATCGAGACCCATGCGAGACGCGCCCTGACCATCGTTTGCAGTGGATATCCACGAAATAAAGCCTCCTCGGCGGCGCCAAATAGAAGGAATGCCCCAATCGACGTTACAAGGGTTTTGGAAATTTCGCTCGCAGGAGACAGGTTAAAATTAAAGTGAAGCCCCCCACCGCAAAATGCGAGGGCAGCCGCCAGCATCAGCGAGATACCTCCCGCCAAAGAGCCCAATAAAAGATCGCGCAGCCAGCCCTTGTGCGGCCACCAGCCGACGGCTTTGAAGGGAAGACCTTCCAAAACGCGCCCGCAAATCCAACTCGATATTATTGCGACAACCAGGATCAGACCTTCCTGGACTACGCTGCCGAAACCTCGCGCCCAAAATTCACCTGTTCGTGGTCCGAGGATGGCAGCGAGCAAAGCAGCAGTTGCCAACAAACCAGCACTAAGTAGCAGGAAAAACAATATGGTAAAGGCAATTAAACGGAAGCCGCTTCGGAGGCGACCCGCCGAGTTGAAAAAGAGGGCAGTCATGTGCATGCCGGTGAGTTTAAAGGAGAATGGTGTAAACCGGGTAACTTAATCGTGCTGGCGAGCGCGGTGGAGGCAACCGAGACGTTGTCACAGGGCGGACATGCGGCGCGAAGAAGGGGGAGAACATTCAAGGTCTCGCTAAGGAATGTCGAGTTGGACGGGAATCCAGGTTGCCAGGGAAAGATGTGTTTCATGTGATACACTCGTCGGAAGTTCATGTTCCGGTTGTTTCCGATTATGTCTGAAAAATCCCAATCGAATTTGCACCTGACAAACAGCGACATAAAACTTCGCAGGCGCAGTGTCACATGGCTGTTAGGAGGAATGGTACTCTTTCTGCTGTCTGTGCTGGTGTCACTCCAGGCATTCGGGTTGTGGTCCCTCGTGCCACCGGATACGACGTCCGATACGCTGCTGCTGTATGCGCTATCCTCGCTTAATTTTGCGGCATTCATAGTTTTCACTTTTATCTTCGTTCGAAGCTTGTTGAAGCTTAGAAGGGAACGAAAGGCACGGCAGCTCGGCTCGAAAATGAAGACGAGGCTGCTGGTTCACTTCATCGGCATCAGTCTTCTTCCAATCACGGCAATGGCCGTATTTTCGTATCTGTATGTGAATCGCTCGATCGAGAAGTGGTTTTATAAGCTGCCGGATGACACGCTGAAAGCCGTCAGCAGGGTGCAGGACGAGGCCGTCGACAGCGAAACGCGCAATCTGCACAACCTGGCTGCAGTGATGGCTGTGTTGATAGAAAGTTCCAGGGAAGGACCAGACGCGAACATTCTTAGCCAGATGGTTCAGAGTGGAGATCTGGCCGCAATTCAAATTGTCGGCAGCGATCACGAGCCGATCCTTACCAGTGCAAATCCGGCGACACCTGAAGTTCAAGCCGAATTGGAGAAAACGCTGAGTGTTGCCCGCGAGGGCACCGGAGCGCACCCGGAACTGGTGGATGGAAAAGGCTTTGACGCTGTGACGGAGAGGCTTTCAGACGGGCGAATGATTATCGTCGTGCCGTCCAAACGAAGTGCTTCTAACCTGAACTCAGTCATTGCGGGTTATCAGATTAATTATCAAAACCTTGTCAACAAACAGAAAAGGGTTCGTCTTTTAGGTCTATCGACGCTCGGGCTCTTGACGCTGTTGCTGCTTTTTGCCGCGACATGGATCGCCATTCATCTTGCCAGAGGCATCGCGGTACCGATCAGGGCGCTTGCCGAAGCGTCGAATGAGGTGGCACGCGGAAATCTGTCCTACCGAGTTTCCACTGTGGCGGAGGACGAACTTGCTCTGCTGGCAGCGTCGTTTAACAAAATGACTGCGCAGTTGGAGGAGAATCGCAGCAGGATCGAGGCGAATGCGTCGGAGTTGCGCGAAAAAAACCTGGCGCTGGAAGAGCGCCGGAATTACATCGAAACGATCCTGGAATCGGTGACCACAGGAATCATCTCCCTGGATGAAAATGACCGAGTTACCACTATCAATTCGACGGCTGCGGTGATGCTGCGCCTCGAAGACCCGAATCATCAAACACCGACTTGCCTGGGGGAAATCACCTGCCCCGAGGATCATATCCTTATTGACAGACTCGTAAGACGGGCAAGACGAATCGGGCGGGCCAGTGAGCAGGGCGATCTTGCAAGGAGCCACATCGGCGACACCGAACCGCTGCCGGTTGCATTGACGGCAACTGCATTAAACGGGACAGGAACGGACGAGCGAGGCGTTGTGTTGGTGATGGAGGACATGAGCGAGTTGCTGACCGCGCAACGGGCCGCCGCGTGGAGTGAGGTCGCAAAGCGAATGGCCCATGAGATTAAAAATCCGTTAACTCCGATTCAACTGTCCGCTGAGAGAATTGCGAAGAACTTCGAACGATTTGTGCAGGAAGACACACGGACATCGTTGGAAAATGCCAAACGTCCTGAATTGAACAAAGTTTCCGGAATAATAAAAGAGTGCACGTCAACAATTGGAAGAGAAGTCGCGGGACTTAAAGGGATGGTCGACGAATTCTCGCGGTTTGCGCGTCTTCCGCATGCTCGCCTGGAACCGTCAGATTTGAACGAAGTGATCAGGCAGGCGGTAACGCTGTATGAAGATCGCCTGGACAGTGTCAGGCTGGACGTCCGGCTGACAAGCTCGCTGCCAACTGTATTGTTGGATGCCGAACAGATGCGGCGGGTATTTGTAAACCTGGTCGAAAATGCCCTGGAGGCGATGGATGGTATCGAAACAGAGCGAAGGGTAACGATTGCGACGGGCCGAGACCCTTCGAGAGGGTTAGTTCTGGCAGAGGTAACGGATACCGGGCATGGAATTGGCCGAGGCGATTTCTCCAAGCTTTTCCAACCTTACTTTTCGACGCGTGGCAGGGGAACAGGACTAGGACTGGCGATTGTGCAGAGAATCGTGTCCGACCACGGTGGGCGAATAAGGGCCGAAGCCAATCGACCGCAGGGCGCCAGATTTACTCTGGAACTGCCGATTCACGCGTTACTGGAGCGTGGATAAAAGGAGAAGAGGGGAAAGGGGATGGGAAGGTATTTGGGGCGGAATGTGGTTCCTGGCTGGATTGGATGTTTATGGACTGTCCGTTCGCAGTGTCTGTTTTCACTGTCGCCATTTGCCGGTTCCCTGGTGATATCTATTAAGTAAATGGCCGATTCGATTCTGATAGTTGATGACGAGCGTGGAATTCGCGAAACGCTGCGGGCGGTCCTCGAAGATGAGGGCTTCGACGCAGTTGCTGTCGCATCAGGCGAGGAGTGCCTTAAGGCAGTTAAGGAAAAGATCTATAGCTGTATTCTCCTGGATGTCTGGCTGCCTGGTATTGACGGACTTGACACGCTGGAACGACTAGAGTCGTCGGATTTTGGTGGGTCGGTGGTAATGATTTCTGGGCATGGGAACATCGAGACTGCGGTTCGTGCGACCAAGCTCGGGGCTTTCGATTTTATTGAAAAGCCGCTTTCAATTGAGAAGACGTTGCTGACAGTTCGCAATGCGCTCAGGCAGCATCAGCTTGAGCGAACCAACACTCAACTCGAAGCGGAACTTAGCCGGGAATACGCGATGGTTGGCGACTCGGTCGCTATGCGGGCGCTTCGGAAACAGATCTCGATCGTAGCTCCGACGGACGGACGTGTTCTGATTTATGGTGAATCCGGAACCGGGAAAGAGCTGGTCGCCAGGGCGATTCACGGTCAGTCCCGGAGAACAAAGCTGCCATTCGTCGAGGTTAATTCGGCCGCAATTCCCGAGGAACTGGTCGAAGCTGAACTGTTCGGAAATGTAAAAGGGGCCTTTACCGGTGCCACCGCTCCGAAGAAAGGGAAATTCGAACTTGCAGACGGGGCGACTTTGTTTCTGGACGAAATCGGGGACATGAGCACGCGCGTTCAGGCAAAGGTTTTGAGAGTGCTGGAAGAACAGCGTTTTGAGCCCGTTGGCAGCGGCACCCCGATTCAAGTTGACGTAAGAGTGATTGCCGCAACAAACAAACGTCTGGATATTGAAATTGAACAGGGGGCTTTCAGGGCTGATCTATTTTACAGATTGAACGTTATTCCCTTTGAACTTCCGCCTTTGCGCGACCGAGTCGAGGATATTCCATTGCTTGTGGAATATTTTAATCAACGATTTTCGTTGGCCTATGGCAAAAAACCAAAGCGTTTCGACGACGAAGCGATTGACGCAATGGTGAAGTACAACTGGCCCGGAAATGTTCGCGAGTTGAGAAATACTGTGGAGCGTGTTGTTATAATGCTGACCGGCGTCCTGGTGACAGCAGCAGATTTACCTCCTGGAGGCGCCGAAGAGTCGCCGGCAAGCTCGTTTCGCTTTCCCTCGTTTAAAGAGGCGACGGATGCCTATCATCGCGAATTTATTCAGAAAAAGCTTTCAGAGGCCGAAGGAAATGTTTCCAGGGCGGCCGAGATTATGGGGGTCGATCGGAGCCATCTGTATCGAAGAATGAAGGCCCTTGGAATTGTTGGGAGAGGCGACCGCTAAACCGGAAATTGGCATCAAAAGCTCTGGGGACAGGGACGGAGTTGTGAGCTAAACTATTGACACAACTGGCGAAATGCCTTACAGATTGTTTGAACGCGGCAAAACAGCGGCGGCGTTGGCGCTCTGATGTAAATTCGGGGCGCGTTATTTTGAGGTAATAATGGATTTTACGACAAAAGAACTTCTTAAAAGATACGCAAAGCTCGCCGTCGGCCAGCCTTTTTCGCCGATACTTCTAAATATTCTGGTAACTTCGGTGTGCGACATGCGGTGCACACACTGCTTTTTTACAGACGAGCTTGACGATCGCCCTCGGAAGAAATTACAGATGAAAACCGAGGAAATCCAGCGTGTTTCGGAGACCCTGGGCGGCAACCTGGGTGTGCTGATTCTGGCTGGCGGCGAGCCGTTTACGCGAAAAGATCTGCCGGAGATCGTGCGAGCGTTCTACGAGAATAATAAGCTCGAGTCGGTTTACCTCATGTCAAATGGCCAGATTCAGAAGCGCATTTTGCCGGACGTTACCCGAATTTTGGAAGAGTGTCCGAATTTAAATGTGACGGTCGCACTCGGTATCGATGGGCTTAAGGACCAGCACGAGAAGATCAGGCAAAAGGTTGGATCGTGGGACATTGCAATTGATACTGCACGGCAACTTCAGCAGATCAAGCGCGAATACAATCGCCTGGATGTTCAGACCTGCACCTGTTTCATGAATTCAAATCAGGACACGATTTTTGAATGGTATGATTTCCTGAAATACGACCTGAAACCAGACAAGGTCAATTTTAATTATATCCGGCCGCCCTCAGCGAATCCGGTTGAGCTGGACATAGATCACTCGAGGTATGGGAAACTGGCCGCGATGATTGACGACGATTCCCGGCATGCCGCGATAAAGAACAACTATGGCGGAAACGCAGGATATTTCAAGGCTGCCATCGATATCTACATGCACGGTCTGATATCGAAGACCCAGGAAGAGCAGAAGGCTCAAATGACCTGTTACGCGGGAACCGCGGGTGGCGTAATATACGACGAAGGGACGGTTTCATCGTGCGAGAATCTTGCCCCTGTTGGAAATCTTCGAGACTTTAACTGGGATTTTCAGCAGCTGTGGGTTTCGTCGGCGATGAAGGAGCGGCGAAAAAAGGCGGCTGACGGATGTTTTTGTACGCACGAATCCAACAGCTTTTATCCTTCTCTGCCTTTTAATCCGAAGCATTTGATTCAGATCAAAAAGCTGGAGCGGGAAATGAAGCGTGCCCGCAAAGTGGTTGACCAGTCGGAATCGGAACAAGGCGGGCTTGTTTTAAAAGCTTAATCAGGTCGGGAAAAAGGTCGGAGAATACATAGTAATTCGTAAACTCACACCTTTGAGTTGCTGTGAAATTGCGCTGAGAGTTCGGATATTTATTTCGTTGTGGACAAACTGGACACTGGAAAAGAATGTTTCGTGCACGCGTTCCAAAAATCCTGATCGTTTCGTCTGACACAGGTGGCGGTCATCGTTCGGCTGCGGCTGCAATCATGGCGGGAGTTCAGAAGTTTTTTGCTGGACAGTCTTACGCCGTTCAGGTGGTCAGAGCCATCGAAGATGCCCATGACGTCACAGATCGCCTGGTTAGATTTTATAACTGGTTGTTGAGAAATAAGCAGCATTGGATGAAATATCTATACTGGGCTGTAAACAGGTTCAGGCCGGATACACGAGAGTTCTTTTATACACGGACGGTCGGCTTTTTAAAGGATGTCTTTGAGCGGTGGTGCCCACACGTGGTCGTGAGTGTTCACCCGCTAACGCAATACACAATCGCACGAATTCTCAGGGAACTGGGATTGACGGGTAAAGTGCCGCTGGTGACGGTGGTAACTGATCCGTGTTATGGGTTCTGGAAGGGTTGGGCCTGTGACGATGTGACGTTGTATCTTGTGGCCAGTCCTGAAGCACGGCAGCAGTTGATCGACTATGGTATTTCGCCCGAAAAGATCAAGATTTCTGGGATGCCGGTTCATCCAAAATTCGAAACTCCATCGGAGTTCGCTGCGAAAGCGGCGAGGACAGCGCTAGGGCTTGATCCCGAAAAGTTTACGGTATTTGTGAACGCCGGTTGGGCCGGTGGTGGGAACATCCCCCAGATTTTCCGAGAGTTGATTCGAGGAGAATTGGACGTTCAAGCCATTTTCCTGGCGGGAAAGAATGAAGAGTTGCGCGAGGAAGCGGAATCACTGGCGTTGGAGGCGAGTTTCCCTATAAGGGTGATTGGATATTCCGAGCATGTTGAACAGTTGATGGTCGCTGCAAACGTAATGATCTCCAAGCTTGGCGGGCTGACAACATTTGAGGCATTCGCGTGCCGGGTTCCGATTATCGGCGATGTAATTACTCCACCAATGCCACAGGAAGCTGGTGCCGCCGAGTTCATTGAAGGCCGTGGTGCCGGTATTTTATTGAGACGAGCGGTCGACGTAGTGCCTGTCGTTAAAAAAATGATGGAAGACACGTGCCATTACGCGCAGTTGCGCGCGGCGACGGTCGGAATCTCGATTCCCGGATCTACGCGACACATCGTAGAAGAGATCACGGCTTTGATACCGTCGCCATTGATGGCACGCGAAGAGCCGATGCTGGTGGACGTTCGTTCGGCTTGAACTTCGCTGCCGTTGACGGAAACCCTCAGACAGGATTTAATCATAACAATTGTTGGATGGCGATTTGCTAATTTGCTTGGATCGTATTAACGATTCGAGCCCCCTTGGAGACTGCAAACAGGTGAGTCTTTTATTAGAAGGAAAGCGTGCGTTCGTTACCGGAGGTACGCGTGGTATCGGAGCCGCTCTGTGCGAAGTATTTGCCCGAGAAGGCGCCGATGTGGCGTTTAACTATCACAGTCGCGACGATCTTGCTGAGTCAACCGTCGCAAAAATCGAAGCGCACGGCAGAAAGGCGAAGGCGTTCAAAGTTTCAGTCATCGACCGGGTAGGGCTTAAGAAATTGACCCGTGAGTTGGTTGAACTTTGGGGTGGGATCGATGTACTGGTCAACAATGCAGCGATTAATCGCGGTGACAGTTTTGCAACAACAACAGATCGGGCCTGGGACTCCGTTATCGACACGAACGTAAACAGCTTGTTTGCGGTAACAAAGCCGATCTTTAAACAGATGATCCGACAGAGAAGTGGATCAATCTTAAATATAACTTCAATTGGCGCGATTCGGGCTCTTCCGACATCAGTCCATTATGCAACTTCAAAGGCAGCGGTGATCGGATTTACAAAGTGCCTGTCGCGCGAAGCATCAGCATTTGGTGTGACAGTAAATGCGATTGCGGCCGGAATCTTTGATACCGATTTAGCACACACCTTGCCGGAACGTCTTTTACAAATGCACGATTTCTGGGTTTCAAAGGGACGGCTCGGCCGACCGGAAGAGATCGCAGAAATGGCTTCGTTTTTGGTAAGCGATCGCAACAGCTTTATGAATGGTGAAGTGATTATTGTGGATGGCGGGGCCGTGACTTAGATATCAATTGCGTTATGTGAGTGGAAAAGGCGGAATACCTTCACTTCAGAGCAATATATCTAACTCTACATACAGAACGCATTCGACGCAAAAATCAAAATCCCGGGTGCTGTAAGGCATCCGGGATTCTTGCGTTGGATCGATCCGATTGTGGTTCATGAAACTGACCCATCACATTAGGCTGATCGGATCAATTTCGATGTTAACAGAATGAAGAGACAGGCCGCGCTTAGCCGCGTCCTCGACACCGAGGTCAATCGTGTGGCGAAGCTGTTGTCGATTCGTGGATTTCAGTAATATTTGAACCCTGTGTTCGCCACGCAACCTGGCAAGCGGCGCCGGCGCAGGACCCAGAATCCGGCAGGTGCGATCGGCGTTTGCCTGATCGAGCGACCGTCGTAATTCGACAGCGAGCGTTTGGGCCGATGCCAGGTTTTGATCATGAACGAGCAGGGCGGCCAGTGAAACAAACGGCGGGAAGTTTAAATTCCTCCTGTGCTTGATCTCTTCTTCGTAAAATCCATCATAGTCCTGAGCGCAGGCATAGCGAAGGGCGTAGTGCTCCGGATAGTAGGTTTGAATCAGCACGCGGCCCTCGCGTTCTCCTCGGCCCGCTCGACCGGCTACCTGAGTAATCAGCTGAAAAGTGCGCTCGGCGGACCTGAAATCAGGCAATGCAAGACCGGCATCGACTGAAACTACGCCGACCAGGGTGACATTGGGATAATCATGACCTTTAGCAAGCATCTGTGTGCCGACAAGCATGTCAAGGTCGCCGCAACTAAACCGCTGAAGGGTTTCCTCGAAAGATTTGTGTCTGGAGACAGTGTCACGATCAACGCGTGCGATTCGAAGGTCCGGAAAAGTGCGACCAAGAATCTCTTCGATTTGTTCGGTGCCCTCGCCGACGAAATATATGAATATTCCACCGCACGAGGGACACTTGGGTGGAACCGAACGTCTGTAGTTGCAGTAGTGACAGATCAGTGCTGAATCTTCACGATGATAGGTCAGCGTGACGTCACAATTCACACAATGCACAGACTCTCCGCACGAACGGCACAGCAGAAAACTTGAATAGCCACGGCGGTTCAAGAGGATGATCGACTGATCACCTTTCGCGTGCGTTTCACCGATTGCCGCAAGCAGTGGTTTTGAGAAGACTTCGGGCCGGCCGGCCTTTCCCGGTATTTCGCGCATGTCGACCAATTCAGCGCGCGCCATTGCCCGATCGTGAATCCGCGATGGCAGGCGAAGATAGCGATATTTTCCCTTTTTGGCGTTATGGAACGACTCCAGCGAAGGCGTTGCGGACCCAAGCACAACGACAGCAGATTCTTTTGACGCTCGTATGATTGCTGTATCGCGCCCATTGTAGTAGGGGGATTCCTGCTGGCGGTATGAGGCGTCATGCTCTTCGTCAATAATGACTACGCCGAGATTAGCGACCGGCGCAAAAACAGCGGATCTGGTTCCGATGACCAATTTCGCCTCGCCTCGCCTGAGCCTGTGCCATTCGTCGAAACGTTCGCCCTGGCTCAGGTTCGAATGAAATATTGCCACCTTCGATCCGAAGTGCGCGCGCAAACGGCGCGAGAAGAATGGAGTCAGGGCAATCTCTGGAACCAGCATCATAGCGGAGCGGCCCGCATCCAGAGCGGCACGCATCGCCCGTATATAAACCTCAGTCTTGCCGCTACCCGTTACGCCGTGCAAAAGAAATGTTTGAAACTGTTTCAAGGCAAGCGAATCGGTGATTTCCGTAAGCGCCCCGGCTTGGGCATCGCTCAACTCCAGACGCAAATCGTCGGGTAATTGCGCATTTCCAAGCGGATCACGTCTGACGTCGGAGACGTAAACCTCCAGAATTCCACGTTTCGAAAGGGTCTGGATTACTGATGCACCTGCATCCGCCTGATCGACCAGTTCAGTAAAGAGCATATCGGCGCCATGCTGGCCTAAGACATCAATGACACGTGCCTGAGCTTCGGTTTGGCCATGCAATTGTTTCGAGTGCTCATCGATTTCGGGGTTGAGAAGTCTGACCATCTTTCGCCGTTTAGGTTTAACGAAATTCTCGCGCGAACGATGGTGAACGTTGATGAATCCGCTTTGACGAAGATCCCGTATCGCAGATCTGGCCCTGGATTCTCCGACCAACGCCGCAGCTTCCTTAAAGGTCATTTCATCGACGTCAAGGGCATTCAGAAGTACGGCCTTAGTGCTCGAAGTCTTTCCCGGTTCAAGCTCCGACAATCTCTGTCGACCCGCTTCGCTGATTGAAAGAATTTGGTCAATTGCGGCGTTTAGACCAGCGGGGAGCGCCCCCCGAAAAACTTCGCCCAACGGCGCGGCATAGTAGTCCGACACCCACTGCGAAAGATCAATTATTTCAGGTGTGAGAAGCGGTTCGTGGTCCAGAAGTTCCTCAACATCCTTAATTTCGAGATTGGAGTTTTCAAGTTTGGGATTTAGGCCCTCATGAAGTGCGACAATATAGCCTGTTACCTGCTTGCTCTTTCCGAGGGGCACGACCACACGAGCACCTACAACGGCTTCAGCCGCCATCGCAGGCTGAAGTCGGTATGTGAAATTGTGAGAGACGCGAAGCGGTAAAGCGACCTCGGCGTAGAGAGCAGAGGACTCGACTGCAGAGTCAGCATCAAGTGCCGGTATATGAGCGTCCAATAAGCTGGTCATAAACAAACTCAGCGATATCTGCCCGAATCGGAACCCGCGATCCAGGCAAAGTAACTCAAACGATTAAATCAGACCACATGATGTGGCTTCGTTGCAACAATGGGTTCGGAACACATTTTCCTTTAATTAAGATGGTAAGTGATAACACATGGGTTCGCTAAGGTCGATATTTACTGGGGTGTAGTTTTGTCTTTTTGCAGACAAACTGCGCCAAAAACCAGAACCTGGGAAATCAATCAGTCGCTTACTTAAATACGCCAGGATCGCAGTAGAAGTTCGAAGGGCTTGACTGCGCCACGTAAATCGTTTCCAACTTGCACTGGGAGGCCAGGCAGTAGTTTAATGCGTTGGTCGTATATTTTAAACCACCTCCACAGTCTTCTTCAGAATGCAAAAAACCAAAGCGTTGTTGTCCGTGCTACTGTTCGTGTGTTCCGGGTTATGTCTTTGCGTACACGCCCAATCGAAGTTTGTTACAACAAAAGACAAGCAGTTTATCGGACTTGATGGAAAGCCGTTGATGCTAAAAGGAATCAACCTCGGCAATTGGCTTGTACCTGAGGGGTACATGTTCAAATTCAAGAAAACCAACTCGCCACGATTGATTGGCGACCTGTTCAATCAACTAGTTGGCGAGAACGAAGCTCGTCGTTTCTGGAAAGCATATCGTGAAAACTACGTCACCCCTGATGATATAGAATTTATCAGGAAATCAGGGATGAATTCGGTACGGATACCATTTAATTACCGGCTTTTCGTAACAGAGGGCGAGCCACAACAGCTGGAGGGACCGGGATATGAGCTGCTTGACCGGGTAGTTGAGATGTGCAGGAAGGAAGGGTTATTTGTAATTCTTGACATGCACGCTGCTCCGGGAGGTCAAACGGGAGATAACATCGATGACAGCTGGGGATATCCATTTCTGTTCGACAGTGACGAAGCCCAGGAATTGACGGTCAGGATCTGGAAAAAGCTCGCGGCACACTACAAAGACGACCAATCCATCATTGGTTATGACCTGCTGAACGAACCAATACCGCATTATCTGGACACGGCGTATTTTAATCCGAAGCTCGAGCCGGTGTATCGAAAGATTGTTTCCGGAATCAGAGAGGTCGACCGCAATCATGTGATATTTCTTGGCGGTGCACAGTGGGACAGCAACTTCAAGGTTTTTGGGCGGCCGTTCGACGACAAGCTTGCCTACACATTTCACAAGTACTGGGTCGATCCTACCCAGTCGTCGGTGCAGGAATATGTTGATTTTGCGAACAAATATCGGGCACCGATCTGGATGGGCGAGTCGGGAGAAAACACCGACGAGTGGGTCGCAAAGTTCAGAACTCTCCTGGAGCAAAATGAGGTAGGGTGGTGCTTCTGGCCCTATAAGAAGCTGGACGCGAAGTCTTGTCTTGCCTCTGTGACGATTCCGCCTGAATGGGATTCGATCGTCGCCTTTGCCGATGGACCACGTGGGACCTTTGAAGAAATACGGAAGAATCGGCCGTCCAGAGACAAAGTCAACAAGGCGATTGCAGGATTGCTGGAACAGGTGAAGTTTAAGAATTGCAGGATCAATCAAGGCTATCTTAACGCACTGGGATTGAGGTAAGATAGGTTTTCGTCCGAGTCATTATCGTTCAAAGCATTTAAGTCACTTGGTTCCGTATTGATTTGTCTGATCAGTGGAATGGTCAGGTTTGGGTAGAGTTGTAAGTTGAGTTCGGTTCATTGTCGCTTGGCCCCGCCAGAGCTTTACGAAGGGGCGTTCCAGTAAAAGCAATTTAAGATTTTCGTGCAAGGATCGCAAAACTCCCGTTGAAGCGGTGAATTCTGCTTTCCCCTGTGCCTTGCCTTTGTGGCGCTACAACCGTTATCCGCTAATTACTGATTGGAAGGTTAAGCTGATGCATAAACTTTGTTCCCTGTTGCTGGTTTTGACACTTTTGCTTTCGATTGTCGTTCCTTCGTTTGCACAGTCGGCGGCATCCAGTGCACATTCGTCCGCCGAAATAGAGCGGCGGGTCGATGCTCTGGTGGGCCGGATGACCCTGGAAGAAAAAGTCGACATGATTGGCGGAGTCGATGGGTTTTTCATCGGTGGAATCCAACGTTTGAGTATCCCGCCACTGAAAATGGCAGATGGACCAATTGGTGTTCGTAACTATGGTCCGGCTACGACGATGGCTGGTGGTATCGCTCTGGCAGCGACGTGGAATCCTGCACTTGCAGAACGAGCGGGTGTCGAGATCGGTCGCGACGCACGTGCTAAAGGCGTTCATTTCCTGCTTGGGCCGGGTGTGAACATTTACCGATCGCCGATGAATGGCCGGAACTTTGAGTATTTTGGCGAAGATCCCTTTCTCGCCTCCAAAATTGCGGTTGGATATATAAACGGTGTGCAAAGTCAGGGAGTGAGTGCGACGGTCAAGCACTTCATGGGTAACAATTCCGAATTTGATCGACATAAGACGAACTCGATCATTGACGAGCGGACGATGCGTGAGATTTACCTGCCGGTGTTTGAGGCGGCGGTAAAGGAGGCCCACGTTGGGGCCATCATGGATTCTTATAATCTGACAAACGACGTGCATTTAACCCAGAATGGATATCTGAACACCGAGGTAGCGAAGAAGGAATGGGGGTTTGACGGCATCATGATGTCGGATTGGTCCGCGACGTATGATGGCGTAGCGGCAGCAAACAACGGGCTGGATTTGGAGATGCCTTCCGGGGCCTTTATGAACAGGAAGAACCTGCTGCCGGCGATACAACAGGGAAAGCTCTCTGTTGCCACGATTGATGACAAGGTTCGAAGGATATTGCGAACGGCAGCTCGATTCGGATGGCTGGACCAGGATCAAACCGACGAATCAATCCCGAGGTTCAATCAGCAGGGGCGAAAGATCGCTCAGGATGCAGCTCGCGAAAGTATGGTTCTGCTGAAGAACGAGGGTGGGGTTCTGCCTTTTAATAGGAACAAAATCAAATCGATTCTGGTTGTCGGACCCGACGCTTTTCCAGCGGTCCCTGTAGGCGGCGGCAGTGCCGGAGTCAAACCGTTTGCAGCGGTTAGTTTCATGGAAGGCTTGAGCAACTACCTCGGCACTACTGCGCAAGTGCAGTATGTTCGAGGTATTCCTTCACTTGGCGAGATGGCCGAATTGACTAGCTTTGTCACGGCCGAAAGGAATGGAAAGCCAGGACTAAAAGCCGAATACTTCAAGGATGACAAACTGGAGGGAACGCCAGTGGTCATCCGCACGGAAGATCACGTGAACTTTGGACCGCCTTCGCGAGCGGCCTTTGCCGAGAACACCAGGTCCTCTCGCTGGAGCGGTTTTTACCAGCCTAAGGAATCCGGAACGTTCGACGTATTTGTGGAATCAACGGGCGAGGATGGAGGAAACTACCGGCTTTATATGGACGATAAACTCCTCCTGGATAATTGGAACACGTCCAATGCGCTTGCCGGTTATCTAACACTACAGCTTGATGCAAAGCCACATAAAGTCGTACTTGAACATCGTGGACGTTCCAACTGGCTCGGTGCAAAACTGAAACTTGGAATTGTCCAGAATGGTGCAATCGTCAGCAGGGAAGCAAAGGCACTTGCGGCAAAGGCTGATGCGGTTGTGGTTGCAGCAGGCTTTGACCCTGAAACAGAAAGCGAAGGTTCTGATCGAACTTTCCGCCTACCGCCGGGCCAGGATGAACTGATACAGAGTATGGCTGCGGCGAATAAAAATACGATCGTAGTAGTTACCTCGGGTGGAAACGTGGACATGGAGCCCTGGCTTGGGCGCATACCGGCCCTTATCGAAGCCTGGTACCCGGGACAGGAAGGCGGAACAGCTCTCGCCGAGATATTGCTCGGTGACGTGAATCCTTCAGGGCGGTTGCCTGTAACATTCGAGAGAAAATGGGAGGACAATCCCGCACACGATAGTTATTTTCCTGCTTCGGGAACAACACGTGTCGTGTATAAGGAAGGTGTCTTCGTTGGATACCGGGGCTACGAGAAAAATGGCGTCAAGCCGGCTTTCCCGTTTGGCTTTGGACTGTCGTATACGACCTTTAAGCGCGGCAATCTGGCAGTAAAACCGGCTGCCGCAGCAGGGACGTATGAGGTGTCCTTTGATGTGAAAAACACGGGGACGCGACCCGGAGCAGACGTTTCAGAGGTTTACGTTGGAAGCGGCCCTACAAAGGTGACCAGGCCGGCGAAGGAACTGAAAGGATTCGCGAAGGTGAACTTGCGACCCGGCGAGACGAAGAGAGTGTCGGTGTTACTTGATCGTCGCGCATTTTCATACTACGACACTGATGCCAAACGGTGGACAGCGGAACCGGGCGAATATGAGCTGCTGGTTGGAAGTTCGTCGGAGGATATTCAGTTGCGGGGAAAAGTAACGATATCCGCCGGCAACGGTCATTAAACTACGGGAAGTCGGTGTCTCAGACGTTGCTGGTAATCCTCCCAGATAATTATAGGATGACGAAAATGCCAGGCTTAAGTGTAGTGGGACCTATTATTCTGAGTCTGAACGTCTAAGCGCATAATTAGCGCTAAGATTACACATGAAACATTTTCGGGACATTGTGTTGTTTCTTAGCATGATAATTCCAGGTGCCGCATCCTTGGCGCAAAGTGTAAAGCCGAATTCGGGTCCTGAGAATTACAAACCAGTCGTCGCGATCGAAAATCAAGATGGCTGGATTGTGCCCGGATTGGAAAAAGCTCATGTGATAAGGGCTCTTACCGAACGATCAAAGCATGGAAACCCGCAGCTTGATTTCGACGTTCTTCTCCTTAAGCCAGACGCAGAGGTTCATGTTGAACTGTCCACCTATTGGTATGTCGAGAGTAAACAAACCCTCCGGGCTTATGAGCATGACTATTCAGTCGATTCGATCCTTCGATACGGTTTCAAAGGTCAGGTCTTTTGTTACCTGGTTTGGGTGAATGAGCATATACATTCGGACGATGGAGGGCGAGTCGTTGGTCCCATCATCGGCTTCCGGTACTACGATACTAATGGTGACGGTCGATTCAGGTTGCAGAAAAGAGGGGGAGATGTATTGGATTTCGTCGCCGACTGGGTGATGAAACGAGTGGACCAGGGAAAGAACTCGAGGATTGAAGCGTCGAATCGTTAATCAGTAGACTGCAATGAATAGACTCTTCGCGAAGGATCGAAAGCGAGTTCACTGGTTTTGAGAATGCTACGAATTCAACTGTCAACCGGCCATTTCTTCTAGTATTGACTAGTCGAGAGGATTGCGAGAATATTCCGCGCCACGCGCAGTCTCGTTTGTGCTCCGGTTCGACTCAACTCCTTCGTCGTTCTCAAAGGTATCTATGCATCACTCTCTTATTCTCGCGCTTCTTCTTCTAACACTCCCAGGCATGGTCGCTAAGGCGCAGACTATGCCGAAGACGGCCGACGAATACAACAGGCGAGGAATTGATCGCTATGGCAAAGGTGACATGGAAGGTGCGATTGCAGAGTATAACAAGGCCATCGCGATCGAACCTCTATCTGCGTTGCCATATTACAATCGAAGCCTGGCGCGAAAAAGCAAAGGTGATTTGGACGGTGCGATCGCCGACTGCAACAAAGCCATCGAACTCGATCCTCAACTCGCCGGGGCGTATCTCAACCGCGGAATTTCGCGATATGATCAGGGCGATACTGAGGGTGCGATCACTGACTACAACGAGACTGTAAAGCTCAACCCCAAAAATGCGCTGGGGTATTACAATCGCGGCATCGCGCGGGCGAGGAAGCGAGAAACTGAGGGCGCGATAACTGATTTCAACAAAGCCATTGAGTTCGATCCCAATTTTGCCGGCGCCTATACTGCCCGCGGAAATGCTCGAAACGTCAGACGTGAGCATGGTGGTGCGATAGCGGACTACACCGCAGCTCTCAAGATCAATCCCAACCTTGCTGGAACATTCGTCAATCGTGGCATCGCACGAAACGATATAGGCGATCTGGACGGTGCCATAACTGACTACACGGCGGCCATAAAGCTCGACCCGAAATCCTTTTACGCATTTCTTAATCGCGGCATAGCGCGTTCGAAGAAACGCGACCTGGACGGGACGATAGCCGATTACACAAAGGCCATCGAGCTCAACCCCAAATATGCCCCGGGATATTACGGCCGCGCAACTGCCCTTAGAGAGAAGGGCGACCTTGACGGGTCGATTGCCGATTGTAGCAACGCCATCGGCATCGATCCCCAATATGCCTTAGCCTATGAATGCTGCGGTCTTTCTCGATACGAAACCGGGGATCCCAAAGGGGCGATGGCCGACTACAATAAAGCCATCGAGATTGACTCTGGGATTGCAAGGGTATATCTCAACCGTGGCAATTTGCGACTTGACGAACACGATCTGGACGGGGCAATGGCCGACTACAGCAAGGCTATAGTGCTCAATCCACAACATGCTATTGCATATTCCAATCGTGGCTGGGTCAAATTCGACAAAGGCGATGTCGAGGGCGCGATAACGGACTGCTCCAAAGCCATCGAGATCAACCCTAAATATGCCGCGGCATATTTGATTAGGGGTGTCGCAAAGCTGGCACAAGGAAAGGATCCTGAATCAAAGGCAGACTTTGACATTACGCTCAATCTGGATAGCAGCTTAGCGCCTACAATACTCGCTATGAGCTTTAAAGTAATCCAGGCACGCAAAGTCGTTCCGTAACTCAGCCAAAGGTTTCTCAAGGTGACATTTTCTTGAACATAACTGCCACCGGGTTCTGACCTATTCAGGACCAAAAAGCGGTCTTCAGCCTATTACTCGGCATTTCACCCTTCTTAGTCGAAATCACCAATTAATGGATTGCCCCGACATTCTTAGCAGTCTTGAGTTTCTCGAACAAAAGGTTGAAAACCCAAACTGAAGGGATCAACACAACCCAGAGAATCGGTTTATTGGAAAGCGCGTACCGCCAATAGTCTGTCTCCATGTCCGATGTCAGTCTCTGGCCGGCCAGCTACAGAGATGCTGAAACTGTCAATCGTCGTATGCATGGCCATGGTCCGAATTTGTTAGAACAGACGGGAATTGTAAGGGTTTCCATACGACCATAATTCGTCAGTCTGTCCGAGTGACCGATCCGGTCCGTTCAACTGATCAGACCCGGTCGGGAATTGGGATCGAGCAAGCTTTGAATGACCGCACGAACTTTCTTGAGGTCCTCCCATGCCTCTCTCTTCCTGGATGGGTCACGAAGAAGATATGCAGGGTTATATGTCGGCATTACTTTGATTCCATTGAACGACTGAAACTCGCCACGCAATGAAGAGATTGGCTTGCGGGTTTGGAGGAGGGCATGCGTCGGTGTATTACCAAGAGAAATGATCAACGCGGGTTTGACTGCGTTCAATTCTCGAAACAGAAAAGGGACGAAGAAGGTCAAAATATCCTTTGTGATTTCATCACCACTGGAAACGAGTTTGACTGTATTGGTAAGAAAGCACTGATTCCTCTTTAATCCAATTGACGAGATCATTATGTTTAGAAGGTCGCCTACTGGACCCATGAACGGTATGCCCGATTGAATATCCGGTATCCCGGGTGACTCCCCGACTATTGCCACTACCGGAGATTGAGGGCCACAACCCAGAATAAGAGATCTTCCGGCGAACGCCGGGTTGGCGAGCGTTCGCAGCTTTATCTCTTCATTGACATCGGTCAGGGTTTCCGCGCGGCCTTCGTCTTGCGCATCAAATAGCGAACC
>WNFR01001274.1_pt1 | contig 26174 bp, 17 predicted proteins | sample 5400221 | NCBI WGS metagenome assembly WNFR01 (sample SAMN13153357, study PRJNA577476) | soil metagenome | isolation source: 40 cm soil under Madrone tree | place: USA:California | collected 2016-06-14
ACAAATTAACCGGATACTTTATCGCGGCATTAATATCGCCGGTGATCCGCTTATAAACCCTGTTGACGACGGGATATGTAATCAAGCGGTCCTGTGCTTTGGAAACCAGAGCCGAATCAATCTCCGGGTGGGGAGCGTCTTCCTTCCGAGCCTGATTCGCAAAATAGTCCAACTGTTGTAATGCCACATCTTCCATGCCCGGCGGCGCAGACTTTTGCCAATAGTCACGTAATGTCACCGCTAGAAACATTGGCTCAACGCGTTCAGACTTGTTCAGCATCAGGTAAGCTTTGAGCAAATCGTAGTGATGCCCAAGATAGTCGCTGCCCGCTGCGGTTGGATTCGTTGTGAGAGGGAAAGGTGGGATCGGCGCTGTCGAAGACGCGAACTTGCTAAGGTCATCGGCCAGTTTCGTCAGAGTTGGCTTTAAGAACCGCTCTTCGATTGCCTCGAAGTAAAGATGTCTCAGTATCGAAGGGTTCGCCGGATCCGACGAATTTATCTTTCCACCCGAATAAAGACCGAAGCGCAAAGAGATTGGCGGTGATTCCCTTTCATATTGGTCCAAATCCGCCAGTACCTGTCTGACGTTTTCAACCGAGCGCAACTCCTCCTGTATTTGTGTCGGAGACGCAGTACTCTTACTGGTGGCCTTTCTGATTTCGGTCAATCGTTTGCCACGCGCATCCGCATCAGCGATCAGTGCCCTGTTATTGATGAAGGACACGATCATTCCAAGAAAGAAGATGCCGACAAGAAACGTGGCAAGACCCAAAAGGACATAACGTCCCCACTTGATACCACGCTTACTTGCCTGAGCCGCGGCGGTAATATCGCGGTCAGGAAGAAGCACGTTCTTAAACAGATTGTCCGTAAAAAACTGTGCGCCGTTCAAACGTTTGGCATTCTCATTGCCGGTCGCCGGACTGCTAGTGAAGTAGAACCCCCTAAGCAGCGGACTTTCGCTGAACGGGTTCGGTCGAAAGATTGCCGAAGAAAACCGGCCCAACTGACTGCGCAAACGACGAAACCGTCCGGGAAACTTAAATATGCGCAACTGCTGTTCTGAGGTTGCGACGGTCCCGAGCTGTACGGTCCGACGCCGCACCAGGCGGCCATAAAGATGATCAAACTCTGAATCGAACTGGGCCTGAGCGTTTTGCGACTGCACCAGGGGGATCGTCGACCCCCAGACCTGTAAACGCTCTTCACTGCTGAATGCTCCGAAAAACTCGGCAAAGCCATCCAGTTGGTCCATATGTGTGAATACCAGATAGACCGGAAATCGATTGCCTGCGCGCAGCATAGCTTCGTCCAAACGTGCGCGCAAAACCTTTGCCTGTTGCTCGATCTCAGTCTCACTCCAGCGCGCAACTGCCAGGGCATTTACTGCCAAAACAAAACCGTCAATCGGGCGCCCTTTTCGGTGATTCTTTAGAGTTTCGATCAGCGCAGCCCATTCGTCACGCTCGGCGCCTTCGGTTTGGTATCTCCCGCTGGTATCCAGCCAGATTGCCGTGTTGGTCACGCGCCAATCGGTGTGCGGAGTGGGGCGGATCAAATCCTGTTCGGACGCGCGCTGGCTCGGGAGCACCTGGAAATCCAGGTTCGCTGAAGTAAGTAGTGACGATTTCCCCGAAGAGACGGGCCCCGCAACGACATACCAGGGCAAGGCAAATACCGCTTCGCCGCCGCTGGCGTTGCCAAGTTTAGTGCCACGAAGCCACTGTACAGCTTCTTCGGCGCCACGCGATAACTCCTGATATGTCCCGGTTGGCGCTCCAAATTGCGACGTCCCGTTACCTGCTGACACAGGGTCGGAATTGCCGGCCGGTGACGCAGTCTTTGCACTTTTTCGCCTGCGACTGTAATAGACAATCAGAATACCTATTGGCCAAAGAATCAGGAGAAATGCGGTAATAAGAACTTTGACGGGAAGTTCAACCGAACTCGGACTGAGGAACCAGACAAGGAGGATGACAATGCCGGTTAAGAGGACAAGTCCAGCTATTACAAGTGCCGCTATTATTTGTTTGGCTTTAGAGGGCATCTAATATTAACGACACTCCGTGAGCGACAAATCAAGGAAAACCGCTCTCCCTCGCGATGATTAAACGTTGACAGCCGAAGCATCCTATGTATCAGAACACGTAGCGGCTATATAAAAACACGTAGCGGCCAGGAGGCGAGTTACCCATGACCCTAGGCCACGGAGCGCTGATTTCAAAATACCAAATCGGTTAGACGGGTTTACCTTCCCCGATTGCAGAACGAAAACGAATTAAAATAGGTGAGATAATTCATTCGCGAACCGCATTTTACAGGCTAACAATATTCAGTTTCAATATGGTCGCTCAAATGCTACCTTCGGCGCACAACAGAGTCAAGAGTCAGGCGCTCGAAGGATATCTGAAAGTTGTTTATCTTACTACAGTTAGCTCTCTTTGAAGCAAAACATATAGAACCATATAAGTTACGACGACCAGGCCGACAAAGGCCGCGAACCCGAGCTTCAACAAAAGCGGCATCCCCTTCTCCTCAGGAACCGCGGGTTGGTCAGTAGCTTGCCAGTGAGCTGACAGCCGGTTTGGCGCAAGTCTCCCAACTGCCCGGAGTCGGTTCGCCACGTTGTTAACGACATCCTTTAATTGTTGCTCCAGCAGGCTGATGTTGTATTTGCCCTTGAACCCAAGCAGCAGGCACAGATAATAGACCTCTACAACATCTGCGTTGGCTTCCATATCCTGCATCATTGCATCAAGACGCTCGAAAAACTTTAGACCTGCGAGATGCTGTTCGAAATAAACTAATTGCAGCGGATTTCGCTCCCACTCGGATCGCAGCGGAAAGTTGTTCTTAGGCGAGAGGACCGTCTCATCTATAAACGCAACAAGGGCGAACTTAACATCGTTGATTATCTGTGGATGACATCGAAGTTGAACCCCGCCATTTTCAAGCTGCCGCAACAGATCGTCGACTACGGTTCGCACCTCATTCGACGGAACTATCGCACCGGCTTGCATCTTGAGCGCAAGTTCCAATAACGGCGCAGCGAGATTGACCAGAGCGTTATTTGACTTAACACGCAGGCCTGATTCAGCAATAGGTTGGGCGACGACATTCTGCATCAGTTCGACGTTGGGATATTAAACAATAAAGCCCGCAAAACTAATAAACAAGTACCCCGAAGAACGGCATTTCAGAACAGACTGCGCTCAGGGTTTAATTGCGTACAATTCAAGCTTTTGATCAACCAATTCCTGTGGAACATAAATAGCAACGCTCTTTGAATTACGAATCGATTCCCAAAAAATACCGTCTTTGTCGAGATTGAAATAATGAAATCCGATGCGAGTTGGAATCGGAGAAGGAGGAGGAGACGCATGTGTTAAAGTGACGCCCGGCAGTCCCGAACCAATAACGCCATCAATCACATCACGTGATGCGATCTTGATAATCCGGGGTACGCGTTCGATCAGTTGGCCTTCGGGAACCTTCGCATGCACTCCAAGAAGAAATTCGGCATCCGTCAACAGCCGATCATCCTGAACCCTGCCGACATAGACTGACTCTCGCGTCGTTTCCAGGGGAATCTGCACGCAACGCGTTGGGATGACTGTCTCCATGAGACTGCGAATCTCCAAAGCGAGAGCGCTGAAAGTTCCGTAGAGATCTGTATGCAAATAATGGACGATATTCTGAGGATGCCGGTCGGTTGCAAACGTCATTAAGCGGCCACACAGTTCCGCCATCTCCGTATATAGCCGTTCCGGGTGGACCAGTCGCGTCCTGAATAGATGCATCAGCACGGGCAGCGAAGAATTCACTGTATTCAAAAGCCAAAAAACCGCGATTTCAGAGGTCGTAAAATCCGCAAGCGATGTTGTCCGCTGTCGTCGTTGCTCGCCGAGCGAGCTGCTCTTGGCGATCAAAACCTCGACGATCTGCCGCAGCATATTTACAAGCCAGACAGATGAACTGATGCTCAGGGCAGGGGGAACATAGGTTTCAACGTAGGAAAGCTGACCTGTAGGAGTTCTTACAATCTCAGCGATCTTTATCGAATTGTATCCGTCGCGGAGCTCGCTTGCGAACATTAACCTCAGATTACTGCGTGCGAACGCGAGTTGTTGCTCGTTCTGGCCAGTCGTTTCATCAAGCACAACCGCGGCATCCTGCCAGTAACGAATTGTCGGACTGTGTTCGCCGCCGCTGCCCTGAAAATTCCTTGCGCCGGCGCGTTTTGATGGAATTGCCAGATAGACCGCAAGGCTTCCCTCGTTTTCCTGAAAAAACCCGTCGACGTGACGGGCTTCCGGCGCAACGTCTGTTTGCGGCACGTTCACCATTAGTCCATCCGGCATTACCGCGCGGCAGCGAACAATTTCACAAAGTCCGTTGGCGATCGCCTCGTGATTTAATAAAAGATCGAGAATCCCCCATTCATATGGAACCAGCGACGCCGTCCTGGAGTTCAGCAATTCATCATAGTAGTTATCCCACTGCTGAAAGTGGTGAGGAGTTAACAGCATGCCTTCGTTCCAAACTACTTTTCTGTGCGGACTCATAGTTTTCCAGGTGCAAGCTGATTGGGGCGGCAGCTAGTCTATTAACTTTCAGAATATACTTTGGGACAGTTTAAGTACTTAAACCAGGACTATAAGGGCCTGTAAACTCTGCCCTTTCAATTTCTTCTGCAAAAGTGATTTTGTGACCTCATCTTACATTTGTCAACAAACAGTTGACGACGTCGAATATAAAGACGTTGACTGGAGTTTGGTTTGCCTTGGCGACGGAAGGAAGCGACAGTCTTGACAAAGCTGATACGCTGCATTAAAGATGTTGTACTCTCCAGAGGTATTCTCGTCTAATACTGGATTTCAGCCTTGAAGGCGTTGAATAAACGCCACGAAACATCTTCCGCGGAGCAACACGGTGAACAATAATGACAGGCGAAGTGGGAATGATCGGCCCAATTTCGATCTAACGACGCCGAACATTCCTGTCCCTGACAACAATCAGGGCGGCCGTCAGTCCCCTCCTGCCAGGGATGAGGATCGGACAATGGCAAACGGACCAGTACCCGGGCGGGACAATCTTTCGAATCGCGCTGCTCCGTCGGCAAACAAGTACGATTTGACGATGGTAAATTTTGGCGGGCCAGTTGATGAAGAGGAAGACAGACCTGTCCAGCAATCAGTTCCGTTGCCGCCCCCGCCGCAAGATTATTCCCAATACCAGCAGGCGCCACCGCAACATTCCCAACAAACAGCTCAGGGAACCCGGATCGACCAACCGCAGCTGCCCGCAAAGTCGCGTAAAGGGATCCCAATCTGGGTATGGCTGCTGGTCGCGTTCTTTCTTTTAATTTTTCTTCTTGCCGCAGGCGTTGGAGCATATTTCCTGATTCCCAGGGATGGATTTACATTACGGGTGCTCAATGCCCCATCGGGCGCTAAGGTTTACGTTGACGATATTCCAAGCGGCGTCCCGCAGCGCGACGGAACGATCATTGTCCAGGGACTTCGCACTGGGGAAGCAAGGGATTTGCGAGTGTCGGAAGAAGGTTACGCGGATTGGAAAACCACGGTAACCGGCCAGCCCGGCAAAGTAGTGGACGTCACCGTCAATCTCACTCCTTTACAGACAAAAACTACGCCGTCAACGGGCGGCCTCCCCGCAGAAATCGATTTTAGCGGGCGTATGGTGTTGATACCGGCCGGAGAATTCAAGATGGGCGCAGACGATTCGAACCCGGAAGAGGCGCCTGCACATCCCGTTACACTTCCCGATTACTATATAGATAAGTACGAAGTTACGAACGAACAGTACGGTACCTTCTGTAACGCCACCAACCATCCAAAGCCTGTAAATCCGTTTTGGGATCCACAGTACTTTGAAAAGAATCCGCGTATGCCAGTGATCGGCGTTAGTTATTCCGATGCCCAGGCATATGCCCAATGGGCAAACAAACGGCTTCCGACTGAGGCCGAATGGGAAAAGGCCGCCTCGTGGAGTACGGGAGCAACGGCGAAGCATCGGTATCCCTGGGGTGACACCGCGGATAAGCGCCGATCGAACGTTGAGTCCGCCCATCCTTCGAATATTGGGCAGTTCGCCGAAGGCGCCAGCGGCTACGGCGTACAGGACATGGCTGGAAACGCACGAGAATGGGTCGATGGTACTTTTGAGGCTTATCCTGGCAGCAAGGCTTCGAATCCACAGTTTGGGCAGGGTCTAAAAGTTGTTCGGGGAGGAGATTTCCGAGCAGGTTTGCCCTTTGCCAAAACCACGAGCAGACTTGGAGTTGAATCCGGATTCAAGACCAACCCGGGTGACGACAAATTGGGTCGCAGTTCCCTGGTTGGACTTCGGTGCGCGAATTCAGCGGATGATTCAAAATTGCAGACAGTATTAAAGCCTGGGGGCAATTAGACTTTTAGTCTTAAGACAATCCCTGGCTGTAGGTGTTAAATACAGGCCGGGTACAATTCTGTTGATGTAGAAAGGTGCTACTTTATGGTGTCTGCCTGGATTCGTATCCGTCTTGTGTTGCTGGTAGTGGGTCTCTTCGCAATAGTTGGGATGGGCGTCGCACACCAGACTTTTGCGCAGAGCGATACGCCGAGCTGGAACAAACACATTCCCAAAGCGACGCCTAAACCGAAGGCGAAACCGCCAAAACCCCGCCACACCCAGTCGCGACCGGTTCAGCCATCACAGCCCTTGCTGGCCGTACAGTTCAGGATTTTCAAGGTCAATGATAATAACTCGCAGGTCGAGGTCAGTCCGCTTTCAGTGTTTAACAAAGGGGACAGACTGAGGATCGCGATGAAATCAAACCAGGACGTCTACCTGTATGTTATTCACCAGCAGACTCCAGATTCCGATGGTCAACTGTACTTTCCGGATTCGAGAATAAACAGTGGCCAGAATTTTATGGCAAAGGATACCGAATTGGTGATTCCATCCGCATGCCCACCTGGCACACCAAGTCAGCTCTGCGGTTTTACTGTCGATGGGGCAGTTGGCCAGGAGGTTTTTAGTATGATTTTTACTCGAAACCCTTCAGTCGACTTGCTTGAAAAGGCGTCAGGTGGCATCAATTCGGAACTTAAGCCCCAGGTACTGGAGGCCTATGCAAACTCGCTGAATCAAAAACTTGACACTTCGGGCCGGGCCGACTCTGTCTTTGGTCGTTTGATTCGCAACACGAACCCAAAATCAAACGACAAGATTATCATTCGATATGCGCTGAACAAGCGAGGGTGATGAGCGCGCCAGCGATATCGTACGCGCTTGGAAAATAAACCGAGGGCAGTTCACTCTACAGGAACTGCCCCTTTTTTATTTTGAGAATTCGGGATTCGACGAAAGTAACTGAAAACCAGCTTTTTCCTGTCACCTGTCACTGTTTACCTGTCACCTTTGTGTAGTTTAGGAACTGAATACCCCATGCAATGAAAGCCACCTCAGATTCTGTTCAAGCTGCCCATCAACTATTTCGTGCAATTTTTCATTCGTTGCGATGTTGTCGCCCTCGACTTCAATCGAGACCTCACCCTTAATCACCCTGTCGCGCAATTCCTTCTTGAGCGACTCGCGATCATGTGTTCCATCGAGGAGAGTAATCAATACGCGACCAAGGTCGTCATCCATCTTGATACTTAGATGCTGCTCAGTGGTTATGACCTTACCGTGTTTGAGCTGAGTACGGACAAGCAGATTCGCGCAAGGGCATTCCGTTGCTTCGGTAATGAAACCCGGCCTGTGACTATGAAGTTTGACAATATCAGTCCCGTACGATTCAACCAATGCCTTGGCAAGGACCGTGGCATTTTCCTCTATGTCGGCATCTTCCCTCGTTTTGCCAAGCTTTGACAATGACGCGTCCAATAGTTCTTCAAAGCTGACTACCTGAGGCCATTTGGTGCCGAGGTATGCAAAAGCGTTCTTAAGAATTGGATGATCCGTGGATATCTGCGAGTTATTTTCGGAGACAAATGCTGCTGGCTTAGGAGAATTAAGATCGGGATCGGTCGCGACGGGGCTCAAATTCGAACTTGCATAAAGGTACTTCACACGCTCCCAATGGTTGTATTGTTCCGGTATCACTTCTTCCCTGCAAAGCAGGGTCTGACGGAACCGGCGACACTTTATAAAATCTGAGTATTGTTCCCTTCTCACGATATCGTCGCCGAGCTGGTCCAGAATAGCTGTAGCCTCCGGCGTGAATGAATGGGGCTTCATCTCAAAATAATCGGCTTCCGCAAGAAAGCGAAGCCCGAATTGCGCGGCGTGGTCGACAAACTGGTGAAAATAGACGGGGTCGTTAATGTCTGCCAGGTCATCATGGTAAAGATGAGACTTATCAAATCTCGCAGTCCTTTCCAACTCCTTTCGCAATACCTGGATATACAGATCGTCTTTCTCTTTTGAGGAGGATACGAACGAAAGTAGCGCTTGAGCCTGGGAAATACGTCTTTGCGGCTCTTCAATGTCGCGCACGTGAAATCGCATCATATCCCAAATCATGCGTCGCAAATGTCCACCGGGGAAAGTGTTATAACTGATATAACCGACTCCGTGCGGCGAAAGATGTTTGCTGCAGACGTTTAGCAAACTGTCGCGAACCTGAGATGGCACCCATGAATAGACTCCGTGAGCAACCACAAAGTCGAACTCGCCGAATTGGTCATCAACGTCGTCAATGCTCATCTGATGCAATTGAAGGTTTTTTAGCCCCAATTCCTCGGCGAGTTCACGTCCCATCTCAATCGGCCGGGCCGCCAAATCGATACCGACAAACTCGCTTCCCGGAAGGTAGAAGGCCATGGGGATCAAGTTGCCGGCATCACCGCATCCGAGTTCGAGATAGCGGCAGCCATCAACCCGCGCAGGATTCATTCCGAACAATGTGGCTGCAGTTGCAAGCCGGTCGGGATGCGTTTGCGGAAAGGAATGCGATGGATAGTAAACCTCGTCGTATGTGTTCAACTGTGTTCCACCTCTCGTGCTTGAATAGGACTGAACGTTTCTAAAACGGGAGACGAGTGTCAGGCCGATTTTGCCCACACCTGTAATATTAGTAGAATATGTGGCATATCTTGTTGATTGTTTGCACCGAAGTGAACCCCGCCGCGGTGGCGCCATCCGGTTTTGAATTCAAATGCCAAAAGCGAGACTAATCGTCAGTCAGCCAGGCCAACGAACCCGCAGTATCGAGGTCAAGAGCCGTTCAATATCGATCGGGCGGCGACCCGACAATACCATTTGCCTGGATGGCGATACCAAAGTTTCGAAATATCATGCAGTGATCGAAAATCGGGACGGAGAGTTTTGGGTCACTGATCTTGGCAGCAGCAATGGAACTACTGTAAACGAGAAGAACGTTCCCGATCAACGGAAACTGAAAAATCGCGATATGGTAGGAATTGGCGGATCCAGTACGATTGAATTTCAAATTGACGAACAGTCGTCAAATGGCGGGTCTTCAGCGGGACTTGATTCCCCGAACATGCCTGACCTTCGGATGCCTGGTCTTCCTGCACAGCCGAACATTCCGAATCTTCCGAACGTTCCGAACATTCCGAATGTCAACTTACCGCAGGTACCTTCAGCAAACATAAATCTGCCACGGCCGTCGGTGCCGCAGTTGCCTTCGGCGCCGGTAATCGATGCACCCTCGGCGGTCACAACGTATCTGGGCATGCGATTGCCAACCCTGGCTTTCACCGGGTTGATAGTCGTTGCTGCCATTGCCGGGACCCTTTATGCGACCGGAATCATTGGCGGATCTTCAACTAAGCCCGAACCGCCTGGCGGCATCGTTGCACTGTCGAGCCCGGATCCTGACACCCCTCCTTCAGCCAACGGCGCCGACGCCCCTCCTGAGGTAACATCAAGTGTTGCTCCGGTATCGGACGGACCCGTAAATAACGCTTCGGGCGATTCGGTTAGCCCGGAGACGGTCGCGGCTCTGGGACGAACCCTGGCTGTCCAAATTTCACAGAAGAGTTTCTACAATTTTGATCCTGCATTCGCGGCGCTGATCAGCCGTTACATCGATGAATACCGAAATTCAGGCGATTATATCCAGCGGGCCACAAAGTACCGCGATGCCGTTGACCGCGAGTTTATTAATGCACAGGGGATCCAGCCGCCGTTAATCGGTTACGTCCTGGCGATGAGCCAGTCGAAATTCGTCGAAAAACCCGGTTCCGGTGTTTGGGGCCTTCCGCCTGCGGTGGTTAAGAGCTACGCGACTGGCGCGACACCACCAAACATGAGCGATCCGGCAGCCTCGACCAAAATCGCTGCCTCTTACCTGAGATCGCTGCTTGACCTTTTCGAGCGTGACAATTTTATGTATGCGGTGGCCTGTTACGGAATGAGTCTGGATCAGGCCGGAAAGGTCAGGACGGAGATGGAGCGAAAGGACCCCGGTGGCCAGGACCGGTTCGATTTTTGGAAGATGAAAAACGCCGGCGTGGTCCAGGGCGACCAGGTCGAAAGAGTTGCACGGTTTTTCGCTGCCGGAATTGTCTGTGAAAACCCGCGCCAGTTTGGACTAAATCAGAAACAACTCTCCTCGCTTTATTAACATAAAGGTGACAGGTAAACGGTGACAGGTAACAGGAAAGAGCCAGTTCCAAGTCGATTCTTGTACGAAATTCTGAGAACTGCGGTTAGTTTGCTCTCCTCTGTTCGCTTAACCGCATGCGTGGATTTAGCAAGAAAGTGGCCGTTAAAACGCTATTACTTGTCACTTGTCACCTGTCACGTTTGAGTTATTTGTAACTGGTTATGATCCAGGTAACTTTAAACATCAAATCCGCGGGGCAGGAAAAACAGCATACTTTGCCCGAAGGCGGTAGTGTGACGCTTGGCCGTACTGATGCTTCGACGATTGCGTTTGAGAATGACCATGGACTGTCGCGCAGGCATGCAACGTTCAGCTTGAACGGAGGTAAAGTGTTTGTCGCCGATGAAGGCTCGACAAACGGGACGTTTTTGAATGGGATGCGGGTCTCGACGGGCGGCGCTTCGCTGGCCAGTGGGAACGAGGTCCGCATCGGAAATGACACGACGATAAGAGTTCTGATTACTGATGCAGTTGCTGAACCGGTCGTCGAAGCCGCGGCACAGGGCGTCGCTCCCGCTCAGTCCCAAAGCACGGATTCATCTCTTCTGAAGTACCTGATTCCGGCAATTCTCCTGGTGTTCGTCGTGCTTTTTGTAGTTGGATTTATCCTCTACAAGATGTCTCCGAACGTTGAATCAAGCACGACGGGATATCAAATCGACTCGACCGGCAATAATTCAAGTGACCCTCAGGGCACTAAGGCGTCCGTCGAGCCGTCACCCGCTATGACAGAGTTGCCCAATACTTCGCCTTCCGCTGAACCTGGAAAGGATGTTCACATAATCGAATCGAATCCCTCGACGCCGCCGCCGATAGCTGCGGATACTCCGCCGCCACCTGCACAGCGGAAGCTTTATAAAAACATGTCGGAGGACGAGCAAAAGGAATTCATCAAACAGCGTGCTCAGCATATCGCAATAATGATGGGCAAGCGTCCATATGCGTTTACGCCTGAGGCCCTGGTTCAGATTAAGTTCTGGCTTGACGCCTTTACTCGGCGGGCGGGAAATAACCGCACTGGCCTATGGGGTGGTGATACGATTGCGATCTTGCAACGGGGTCGAGTGCAGGCACCTTTGATCATCCACTCGTTCAAAGAGTTTGGCGTGCCCTATGTTGTCGGTTTGTACATTCCGTTTATAGAGACCGAGTACAACAACATTTCATCGAACAACGCAGCGGGCGCGGCAGGCCTCTTTCAGTTTCTTGGCCCAACAGCGGAATCGTATGGCGTCCCTGCCGCCGAGAGGACCAATGTAGCGAAGATGGCCCCGGCCGCGGCAAGGTACTTTCGGGATAACATCATGAGCTTTGGCGACGATTCGATGAGCGTGGCGCTTTCGATTGCCGGTTACAACCGTGCTCCTGAATCCGTCAAGCGTGACCTTCGCAATGTTCTGAACGCCCCAAGTAACGAAGATAAAGAACGCAGCTTCTGGACCTTGATTGCAAATCAGGGAAAGCTCGACGAATTCTTTCAAAAAGAAAATGTGAATTACGTACCACGTTTCTTTGCGGCAGCGATCTTTGGCGAAACGCCGTGGGCGTTTGGAATCGATCTGCGCCCCCTTTCGACCTATACTGAAAACACGGCGCCCGATCCCGGCCAGCCTCCGGCGGATTAATCCATCAATTCGGACACCACAATGCAGCAGGAACACATCCTGACTTACACAGACGAAGCGGGACAGGCACGTTCGGTTCCAATTCTAAAGCACCAGTTTACGATTGGCCGTGGCGCAGATAACGATCTTGTTATCGGTAACTCAAAGCTGTCTCGACATCATGCTTTGATAGAAGTTGTAAGTGGATCGCATTATTTATCTGATACCGGTTCGCAAAACGGCACCTTCGTTAATAATCGAACTGTTATTGCGCCGATTCGACTGGCGAAAGGGGATATTATAAGTCTGGGAGGGGGATGCGATCTTACCTTCAGCGTCCAGGCGCCGGGAGTAGCACAAAGCGTGCCGCCTCCTGGTGCAGCGTCAGATTCACCTGCTCGCGTCACTGGAACGCATGTGCCTCCACCTGCTTCGGCGCCCGCTCGAACCTCGTCCGCGGTGCCATTAATCGCCGGTGGAGCGATCGGACTAATCCTGCTAGCCGCAATCGTGGTAGTTGCAATTGCAATGATGCAGGACAAGCCCAGCCCGGAAGTATCCAACCTTGCTATAGCGGAGCCCGGCAAAACCGTCGAACCAGGGAAATCGAGTGTCACGAACCCCACGGCTTCCGACAACGATAACTTACCGGCAACGACAGCAAGCCCTGGAAAGGATTCGCCGAGAACGCTAAGTAACGACTCTGACGAAGAGATTGGTAGAGCCGCGCAACGTGTAATGAGCCGCATCAGCAAAGATGAATCTCCGTATATTTCGGCGTCGGGAATCAAGGACGTTGCCGCAAAAGTTCGGGAGTATAAGGGTTCAGGCACCCTTGCCTCGAAATTTCGCGCAATGTCCCGAGGTTGCGTGGAAATTAATTCCCTGGCGCAGGCAAACAGCCTGAAACCTGCGCTGCTCTCGTATGCTGCGATTGCTGCATCCGATGGGGCGGGCGATCCGGTCGCGTCAGCCAAACAGATGGCTCCGAAATTACTGACCTTGCGCGCAACTTTTGGCACCGATTCAGCCAACAGCACGCTGCTGTTATTGGCTGCGTACCCTTATCCTTTTAATCCTCAACTCGGCAGCCAAACGAGAACAGCCCACCCGCTTGCTTCAAAGCTGGTCGAATTGGGAGGCCGTCGATCAGTTGAGGATACGTCCGTAGCCCGAACGGTCTGGTTCCTTAAGGACAAAAACGGCATCATGCCTGAGGCGTACGAGCTTGTCGTGCGTTTTCTGGCAGTTGGCATAATCTCGCAGGACCCTCGCTCGTTCGGCGTCGATGCTGAACCTCTCTTCTGCTGAAATGCACTCTCTCGAGCCCATTCTTATTGTTCTGATGTATTGACAATTCAAAACTCACGATTCACACTGACAGCCTAAAAAAAGCTGGGTACCGGTTTGCTGCGGATTTGGTTCGCCGAGGGACGGATAGGCGAATCGGATGTCCGGAAAAATCTCGTCCAAGTGGCTGCTCGGCGGGTGCATAACATGCGTCTGCTTTCTTTACCGTCTCTCTTAAGGTGTCAGGAGTCCTAATCTTTCATGATCGAGTATAGGACCAGGAATATGGGTAAATGGGTTATAGGCTTTCGACGAAGAGTCTGGCCCTGCTTGAACTCGGAGTACTATGAGTTCTGACAAGGATAACCTGGTCGGTCAAATGGTAGAAGGCCGATATCATGTCGAAAGCCGCCTTGGCGCCGGCGGGATGGGAGCCATTTACATTGCGCGTGACGTAAAGGTCCTCGGGAAAATTGTTGTAATCAAGGTACTTCTGCAGGAAGCGTTTCAGAACGAGTACGTTGTTAAAAAATTCCGCCAGGAAGCTGAGGCCCTCAGCCGCGTTGACCATCCAAATATCGTCCAGATCCTCGACTACGGCGAAATGGAGAACAAGCAACCGTTTCTTGTGCTCCAGTTTATCGACGGTGTCAGCCTAAGAACAATTATTAAGCGAGGGGGCATAGACCTGATCCGTACCGCTCATCTGGTTCGGCAGGTGGCCTATGCACTGACTGCAGCACATGAAAAGGGCATCCTTCACCGCGATTTAAAGCCAGAGAACATCATGCTGCAGACGCGCGACGGTGAAGAACGACCGGTCGTGATCGATTTTGGCATAGCCCAATTGCAAAATTCCGTTATCGCCCCAAAAACTATCGTAACGGCCACTGCCGGGACAATCTCGTATATGTCGCCTGAGCAATTATGCGCTGGTTCACTGACCACCGCCAGCGACACTTATACGCTGGGAGTTATCGCGTTCGAAATGGTCACAGGGGAAAAGCCATTTAACCCCAAATCTCCTTTTCAGCTTCTCGAAATGCAGCGCACGGGTCCCACGGTGATGCCGATAACGCTTCGCCCCGACCTACCGCTCTCGGCTCAAAACGCAATTGTGCGGGCTCTCGCCTACGAACCGGAAAACCGTTATCAAACGTCTCGCGACTTCGGTAACGCGCTTTTTTCGGCACTTGCAGGGCTCCATCATACTGACGCGGATCCAATTCACAGGTCCGTGAACCCTGTAAGCGTGAAAACCGACAACATAAACGCGGTCGGCACACATCACGGCGCGGCACATACGACAAACGGAGCTGCTTTAGAGGCCGCACCAACCCTTTTAAATCAGGACGCTGTAAGGTCGTCGGCTTCGGGGAATCGAATAACACCGTCGGTTTTTAGCCCACCCGCGTCGCCGCCTCGGAAGAGAAGTCTACTGCTGCCCGCAATAGGAATGGTAATTCTCGTCCTTATTGCGGGGGGAGGAATCATTGGATGGCGGTTATTGCGCCCTGATCGGAACAGCGACCCCGAAGTAAAGGTAACTCCGACGCCAACACCAAAGGGAGTTGCAATCCCTAATCCGATTTCGTTGACCTATTCCCTGACTGTCCAGAAAATGCGGAATGGTAAGCCCTTTGAAAAACCGTTCCAATCTACCGGCAGGGAGATTTTTGAGAATGGGTGGAGCTTTCGGTTGGACATCTCTACTCAAAAGCCCGGATACCTTTATCTTTTGAATGAAGGCCTCGACAACAAAGGCACGACTCTCTATACGGTTCTATATCCGACGAATGAGGATGCCCGTCTTGGTGCGCAACAGTCGGTTCAAATTCCGAAAGCGCCACAGTTTTACTACCTGTTAGGTGAGGCGGGCACGGAAAAAATCTGGGCAGTCTGGGCGGAAAAGCCGGTACCTGAAATGGAAGCACTAAAGGGATTGGTAAACGCAAAGGACCAGGGCGAAGTCCGTGATCCGGCCCAGGCCGAGAAGGTTCGTTCGTTTTTCGCTGCTCATTTGAGTTCGGATGTACAAGCTGAAACTGATAAAGCGAATTACCAAACTACTATAAAGACAAACGGCGACATGCTGGTTTACAGAGCAGAATTGGAACATCACTGACCGGAACGGGATCCCCACCGTTGAATGCCATTGAGCATCAGGAGCCTGGTTTTATGTCATCCACTTTTAATAATCAAAAGACCTTATATTTGGGAGCAGCAATTTTGTGCCTGGTGATTACCTCTGGTTTTTCCAGGGCACAGGCGCAGGACCAACAAGTACAGGACCCGCAGGACGACCCGACCCGACAGATCAAGTTGTCAACGTTTACGAACAAAAGGCCGGCGGGCGGTAGTGCCGGCAATGGTTCGAAGTCCTCCTCAGGCGATTCGGCATCCTGGAATGCGCCAACTTATCATCGTGTTAAGCCTCGACCCCGAACTCATCCGAAGGCGACGAGCGACACGACAAAGGCAGTGGTGACAGATACTCCAAAAGCGGTTAAATCCGGGCCAATTGAAGTCAAGGAAGTCGGTGTTACCATTTGGCGGTTGCGCCCCACGAGAGATTCCGACTCGGGCCCCGGGTTTTCTGTGTTGAAAGACGGAAAACTTATCGTAATGACGCCGGAACGTGTCGAAGGAACGGCTCCCGTAGCACTTGGTGAACGCGTTAGAATAAGCATTGAATCGCCCCGAACGGGTTTCTTGTATGTAATCGACCGCGAACAGTATGCTGACGGAACAATTGGGAACCCTGCCTTGATTTTCCCGACGACTCGTGTACGCGGCGGCGACAATGCGGTCGTAGCGGGCCGACTGATTGACATCCCTGACACCAATGATTCCCAGCCATTTTTCACCCTGACTTCTCATCAAAAACCTGGCGAGCCGGAAATTGTTGGGGAACTGCTAACCGTACTAATCACCGACCAGCCAATGAAGGGCATTACTCCTGGACGCGGTCCAATACCTCTTGAAACCGCGCAGGTGGCTAAATGGGAAGAACAATGGTCCGGCGACATCGTGGAATTATTGGAAATGAATGGCGGTGCGGGCAAGGCGTGGACAGTACAGGAGAAGCAGTCCGGTGAGAATACACGTTCATTGACACAGGAGGATCCTACGCCGGAAACGATTTACAGGGTCTCTGGTAAAGCCGGCGAGCCTGTGATGCTGACCGTCCAGTTATTGTATGGATCGATCGCAAAACCCCAGGTTGAAGCCGCGGCAAAGCCTTAGCTGCGTCGCGCGGACCCGTCAGTTCGATTCGGATTAATTTGTAGATCGGCAGTATCTCGTTTGATGCTGCCGTAGTTAAATATCTTCGCCTTAGTGTTCCCCCTCCTTGTTCCCTCCCCAGGCAAAGTTGTTTCTGTCGGACAGTTCAGACTGTCGGCCCTGGAGGACAAATGTTCAGAACTACCTCGCGACTTTCGACCACGTTTCTTCTCGTTTTCGCACTTGTTTACCTCGCACCTTTAAGACCCTCGGCGCGGTCACCCGAAGCGCGGGGAGTCCCGAGGTCCGAAACAACCGACGACGCCAATTCAGCACTTGAAGAGGGGAAAAGTCTGCTTCGCCGGTATCAGGCGGACCAGGCATATAAGTTCCTGCAAACAGCCCTGGACCTCTTTACCAGGAGTGGAGATAAGGGGGGAGTTGCATCTGTCAACGACGCCATGGGCGACCTCTATACTTTGAACGGTCAGTATGAAGCAGCAATCCGGTTTTACCGGACTGCTCTCGACAACTTTCGTCAGACTAACGATGTTGCGAACAGCAATGCGATCCTGGCAAAAATTGGCGAACACTATTTTCTGCTCGGCGACTTGGCACATGCACGGACTTCTTTTGCGGAAATGACTGTAACAAAGCCCGGTAAGGCTCTTGAGGATGCAAAAACACCTTCGGGAAAGCAGTCTGATGGTGGCAAGCAGGTTTCCGCGTTCGCTGCTACAGCAGCGGCATCGCTTAGCTCCTGCTTGAAGACCGGCAATCAAGCTAATAACACGGATAACGATCCTGCCAACCCGCCCAATCAAGGCCACTCGCCAGCAACGCCCTATGGCACCGGTCGACTTGATTTAAGAATTACTAACGAACTGGGCGAACCCATAAAGGGAGTCAAGGCTCAATTACAGTCGAAGCGGCCGGGCAATATCTATTGCGATTGCTGGGATACAACCGATGATTTTGGACGGGCGCTGATGCCACCGCTCCATATTGCGCCCGAAGTGAAGCTTGTTTTGAATGCACCGGGGCTGCCATCACAAAAGATATCGCTGAAAGCCGCTGATCTTGCGAGTGTGGTCCGCGTGGTGCTATCCAAAACGGGTGCGAAGGTTGGGAATCAGACTCAATCCAGTTATCTGAGTAATCTCGCGGCGCCGTGTTTCAACTTCTATCGCGCGCTGATCGCGTACGCCACAAGCGAGCTTGGCCGGGCCAGGGCTGATTTTTACGACAATAAACTTGCTGATGCCAAAGCACGGTATGAAGACCTTATCACTCAGCTTGACCTGCCCGGTCTGGAAAATCTCAAAGAGATCCCATTGTTCCGAACCGCTGCGCGGACCGCATTGGGTGATATCGCCTTTAAGGAAGGCCGGTTGACTGATGCTGCAACGTTGTATAATGCCGCCGCGAACGGCGCGACCAAAGACGGGAGGCCGGATTTGCTTTGGGCGGCCCAACGCGGACTCGGCCGCACTCTCTGGCTGCAATCATCGCAGGCGTCTGGGGGAAAAGACGGAGTCCTGTTCCGCAACAACGCATTTATGGCTTACCAGTCAGCAATAAAAACAATTGAAACCATTCGCGCAGGATCTCTGCGAGCCGATGAAGCGCGCTCGACTTTCCTGGCGAGTACGAAGGATGTCTATGACGAAGCGGGGGCACTGCTGGCGGAAATGGCTCTTGCCGCCTCGGGGGCAAACGCCGCCACGGATGCCGGTAAGAAAGTTGTCTTTCTGCCACCTTCCAGCTTTGCGAACAATGGTTATCAAACAATAGAGGAAGGCCGGGCACGTTCTCTCCTGGAGATGCTGGGTGATGTTCAGGCCGGTATTACTGAGGGGGTTTCGCCGGAACTTTTAAAACGCAGGAATGAAATCATCGATCGCCAGCAGCAGATTGCCGATTCATTGATGGGGGTTTCACTACCCGGCAGTGGGCCTGTTAAGTCCGTTTCGGAATTGGAAGATGAACTGCAAAAGCTGGGCCTGGAATACGATGCTTTGGAGAATCAAATACGGACTGCAAATCCACGATACGCCTCGCTCGCAGGGTCGCAGATGCTGAGCCTCGGGGAAGTACAGCAAAAGGTGCTGGACGCAAATACAGTGCTCCTTATGTACAGCCTTGGGACGGACGAGTCTTATCTTTGGGTCGTAACTTCACAAAAAATTGCTGTCGCGCGAATCGCAGCACGAAAGATTATTGAAGATCAGGTTTTGAAGTTACGATCTCAACTCGTACCCGGAATCGGCCAACGTGGTCTGGCTGGAATCGATCTCTCTTCCGATGCGACGCGCAGTCTCGATCTCGGCACAGACGGGCAACCGCCTCCACGAGTCAACCAGGCAAAAGACGCGGGAGCTTTCGCGGTCGCCGCAAACGACCTCTACAATACGATCCTTGGACCTGCCGCCAGCATGCTTGAAGGAAAGCGCCTTTTGGTTATGGCGGACGGCGCACTCAACTATGTTCCGTTCGGTGCTTTGGTAACTACTATACCTGCTGGAAAAGCTGACTTTGTTACGCTACCCTACCTGATTAGATCAAACGAGATTGTTTACGCTCCGTCTGCTTCAGTAATTAATCAGTTGCACCAGCAAGCACAGCAGATTCGGTTGGCCGACAGCAATGCTTTATCCAACTCAATGTTGATCCTTGCCGATCCCATATTCAGCTCTTCCGACGCTCGGCTGAAAGGTGGGGGAACAACGGTTATCAAGGTTTCAGATAGTTCGGTCCCGGTCACGCGACAACTTACTCTGGATACAGCCGTTGGCGACATTGTTGGTAAACCGACTGCGGCGGGCCTGAACATTCCAAGGCTGATCAACACTCGGAAAGAGGCGAACGATATCTCAGAACTTGCTGGTGTTGGCAAAACAAAGGCTGATGTTTGGCTGGATTTGGATGCCAGCGAATCCAACGTATTCAGCCGGGATATGCGAGGGTATCGGATTGTACATTTTGCTACCCACGGACTATTGAATACGGAACACCCGGGATTTACCGGACTGGTACTTTCGCTGGTTGGCGAATCCCAGGGTGATGGATTTCTTCGCGTTAACGAGATATTCAATCTCAAACTTGGGGCGCCGCTCGTAATGCTTTCCGCTTGTGAGACAGGACTTGGTAAGGAAAAACGTGGCGAAGGCATCATGGGCCTGTCGCGTGCCTTTATGTACGCCGGCGCACCGACGGTCGGGGTCAGTCTTTGGGCAGTTTCAGATCGCTCTACCGCAAGACTAATGACCGATTTTTATTCTTCGTATCTCGCCGACAAGAATGCCACGGCCACGGGCGCACTGCGTCAGGCACAGTTGAAGATGCTGGCTGACCCGCAGGTTAGCGCGCCTTACTACTGGGCTCCCTTTGTAATTGTTGGCGATTGGACCCGCAACTGAGAGGTTACAGGCGGTGGTCAAATAATACGCGCCATAAGTGTGCCCATTCGTGAGAAGCAGCTAAGAGACACGTACAATATGAACCAACCTTCCAGAACCGGATTTCAGTCGTTGCTATCGGATGTTCGACAATTTGTTCGCGAACACATTGAGCCGCTTGAAAGCGAATTTCTGTCAAAGCCATTTCGCGAACTACTGCCAATCTTTGCCGAAAAGCGGTGGGCTGTGAAGGCGGCCGGACTTTGGGCTCCACAGCTTCCGGTCGAATATGGCGGACTTGGACTCCGTTTGACAGAGTTTGCGCAGATCAGCGAGGAACTGGGACGTACTCCAATTGGACACTATTTGTTCAACTGTCAGGCACCGGATGCCGGCAATATGGAAGTCCTGATGATGCATGGAAACCAACAGCAAAAGGCGCAGTTCCTGGTGCCTCTTGCAAGGGGTGAGATTCGTAGTTGTTTTTCGATGACGGAGCCGGAACACGCCGGGTCGAACCCTGCCTGGATGAGCACGACCGCCGTTAAGGACGGTGACGACTATGTGATCAACGGTCACAAGTGGTTTACATCTTCGGCGGAAGGAGCTGCCTTCGCGATCGTGATGGCGGTGACTGACCCGGAGGCCGCAAGTCCGTACAAGCGAGCTAGCCAGATCATCGTCCCAACCTCGACCTCGGGCTTTCGCATCGTTAGAAATATCAGTGTCATGGGTGACGAGGGAAGTGATTACGCAAGTCACGCTGAGGTCGTATACGAAGATTGCAGGGTTCCCCGGGCGAATCTGCTTTCTGCCGAGGGCGATGGGTTTGGGATAGCGCAGGAACGCCTGGGGCCAGGGCGTATACAACATTGCATGCGATGGGTGGGTATTTGCGAGCGAGCATTCGAAATGATGTGCCGGCAGGCTGCGAGGCGTGAACTTTCGCCCGGCGTCCCTCTTGCAAGTCGCCAAAGCATTCAGCATTGGATTGCAGAGTGCCGCGCCGAGATATCCGCGGCAAGACTGCTGGTTATGGATACGGCCGATCGAATTGACCGTGAAGGCGCAACTGCCGGGCGCGTGGGTATTTCGCTTATTAAGTTCTTTGTCGCCGGCGTTCTTCAACGTGTGCTGGACAGGGCAATTCAGGTCCATGGAGCGTTGGGCCTGACCGACGACACTGTACTCGCTTACTGGTATCGCCACGAACGCGCAGCAAGAATCTATGACGGGCCCGATGAAGTTCACAAGAGCGTAGTGGCGCGCAGCATTTTGCGCGGTTATGGAGTTGACATAAAAGTTTAGTGAATAGCCGAAAGATACTATGGGAGAACCCTTAATTGACCGGGCGCATAAAGTCAGAACAGGAGAGGAAATAGACCTGTCTCGCCTATCCGCATATCTTCGATCAATCAGCAAAGAATTTCCGAATGAGCTGCGAATCGAACAATTCCCTTCCGGGTTTTCGAACCTGACTTATCTATTGCGCAACGGCGACAAAGAGTTCGTGCTCCGTCGACCACCAATTGGTTCAACGGTTAAGACGGCGCACGACATGCGACGTGAATTTGAAATACTTACACATTTGCATCCATTCTATTCTAAAGTTCCAAAGCCGATTTTGTTATGCGAGGACGAGTCGGTTCTCGGAACTCCTTTCTACCTGATGGAACGTGTCAAAGGAGTGATTCTCCGGGCCACACCACCACGCGGAGCTGTCCTAACATCCGAAGTGATGCATTCCATCTCAAGGGTGTTTATAGAAAACCTGGTCGAGATTCATGCTGTCGACTACACAAAGGCGGGCCTTGCTGACATCGGAAAGCCGGCTGGTTACGTATCCCGGCAAGTCGACGGTTGGACCAAAAGATATTATGCCGCACAAACGGATAATGTTCCTGTGATTGAGAACGTCGCGAGTTGGCTCATCGACAACATGCCGGCTGGATCAAATGCTTCACTGATTCATAACGACTACAAATACGACAATGTTGTATTTAAGACGTTGGACGCCCCCGCGGTGGCGGCCGTGCTCGATTGGGAAATGGCGACCATCGGCGACCCTCTGATGGATCTGGGCACTACCCTGGCGTACTGGATCGATATAGACGATCCTGAAGATTGGAAAAGACTTGGGTTCGGCTTGACCGCGCTGCCCGGAAATCTCCGCCGTCAGGAAATCCTGGACCTCTATACGTTGCGCTCTCAACGGCCGGTCTCTGATATTGTCTTCTATTACACTTTCGGACTGCTCAAAATTGCAGTGATCGTTCAGCAGATCTTTTACCGATTCAGAACCGGAAAGACCAGTGACCCACGCTTTTCAAACCTGGGCATACTGGTGGAAGCGGCAGGGAACATGGCGCGACGAGCAATCGAGAAGAATCGGATTGTGGGACTAGGATAGCTGCCGGACCCACAACCGCCGGTCAGGCATCTTCGTGCGCTACTGAAGGATTCAGCAGTCAGCCGCCAATGTTCGACCCGGTTCGAACGCGCCGGGAAGACTCCGAAACTGTGCCTAAATCATACCTCCCGCGCCTTCTCGTTTTGGTGATATAATAGCTTTCGCTGACTTGTTTCTGAAGCATACTGGAACCGGAAACTGTATGCGTCCCTGAATGAACAGTATGTAAACTCACGATTACATGTGATTTGAGGGCGAAGTGCGCGAAGGAGAATAAGTGTCAGAAACCTCGAAGAAATTTTTATTGAATATAAACGAACGTCAAAAAGAAGACGTGTCAATCCTCGATCTTGAGGGAAACGTGATCATGGGTGGAGGCAGCGCACTTCTGCGCGAAACAATTCGCCGTCTGGTAGGGCAGGGCAAAAACAGGATTTTATTGAATTTTGGTGAGGTAAAATACCTCGATTCGAGTGGAATCGGCGAATTGATGGCTTCGCTGGTATCTTTGAACCGGCAAGGCGGACAACTGGGATTCTGTAATCTCACTGAGCGAGTTACCGAGGTAATGGAACTGAGTAGTCTTATATCAATTTTTGAAATATTCGATTCCGAAGATGCAGCGTTAAAGGGATTTGAAGAGATTTAATGCCGGCGCTGTACATCGTGGTTGCGACATTCTGATCACACGATCGATTGCGAATTAAGAGAAACCGTTGGTCGTTTAAGCGCCAGACCTCGCATTTCGTAGGTCTTTGCGCTTTTTGTACGGTTTTCCGGTTGTCAGGCTAAGCCTCCCGTTCCGCGATTGTTCTGAATCAACATCCCGCAAAAATCTGAGAAAGTATTAACGGCCGACGAATTGACAAGGATTGATTCGATGTTCTCAACGGAAATCCGAGCGGCATAAAAATGTGAAGCTATGAGGCAGCGGCGCAACCAGCATCGTCTAAAAGGTTGTTTACAGTCGTCAATAGATGGTCTATTTCAGGTTTTGGCACATACGCATCCGCTCCTGCACCCAGTGCTTCATCACGATGAAGTTGATACGCGTCTCCCGAGTAGAAAATTATCGGTGTATCAGGTGAAATCTTTCGCAGTTCCCTGCACAATTCGACGCCGGTCCCATCCGGAAAACGCCTATCCAAAATGAACAGATCGAACTTGCCGCTCTTTGCAAATTCAATGGCGACCTCAATCGTATCTGCTGTTTCAACCTCATAGTCCGAACTACCCAGCAAATATTTCAGCATCATACCGGTGTCAGCATGGTCGTCCACACATAAAACTCGACACTTTTCAGCCACTTCCAGGCCCACCTCTCGACATAAAATCAGTCATCCAACGGTGGATTCTCGTTATTATTCCACATTTAAATCTTTAATGCTCGGAGCACGCGGAACCGAACAACCCTGACCGAAATTTCTGAAGGCAGAATCACAGAGTTCGAAAGGTTTTGAAAACCACATCCCGGTCAAAATAGCCGACCGGTTTTCGGATCCGGCGACCTTCAATTTTGCTAAATCATACGATTCCGCCACAGTGGAAGTCATCTAATTGCCACGCTTAGAGATCTGCTTTGGTTCCAACGTTGGATCGAACATTGCGCTGTAACGAAGCTTCTGTCCTGAAAAGTCACGCGGAAACGAAATCCTGGCGCCGGAAATCTTCCCTGACTTGTCCATAATGGGAGCAAGTTCCGGATTAATCCCCGCCCAGTAGGTCGGAAGGTCAAGCTTGTTATACCTTGCCACGACCTCGTCCCGAATCTTTGGATCAAAATGCACGGCATATTTGTCAATCAGGGCCTTAATGGTATCGTAATCGCCTTCAGCCTTGATGCGCATTAATTCAGCCAGTAACTGGCCGACGCCCTGCCTCATCTTGTCAAAATCCGTAATTACAATGTAGTGTTTACCGCCCCTTTCAATCATCTGGATCGCGCCCGTCTTGTCCATGATGTAATTCACGATCAATTGGCGATTTCGCTGGTGGTCTTCCTCAATCTGGTCACCCTTAGTAGTCGACCGCAATTGCGTCAGCGCCACCCGAGCTGAACTATAGTACATTGCTTTTGCCACCTCGGGACTCGACACCAACCCAAGTTCCTGGAGTTTTGGGTCACCGGCATTCCAAAGTGCCATAAGGTCCGCTCGCGCTTCTTCAAGCGTCGAATAGTACTCTTTTAGATAGACCTGTGGTTCCTGCGTTAATTTTGGACTTAGTTTCCCTGACCCATGTCCGATGATTTCATGGAGCGCAGTCAGCAGATTTTCCGCCTCGTCTCCGTATTTCTTTTCTACACGGATTTCATCCGGTGACGAGGCAAATTCCTCCAGCGCTGTAGTTCCAGTGGCGTGATTAAACGCACGGCTGGAACCCGTGAAAAGAAAACTCTTGGTCCCGAACTTTTCGTGAATCTCGTTTTCGTTGGGAAGGTTGTCTCCCACTGTTGATACGTTAAAGTCGCCCGTCTCTGCAATAGCCTCGACCGCCACCGCAAGGGGCGGCTTAACGCCCTGCTTCTTATATTGGTCGGCCCACGGGGCACGATTTTCAAAGTATTGCGCGTTTTCGGCAATCTTCAACATCAAGCGGTTTATGCTCTCGTCCGTGATCGTCACGAAACCCTGTATAGCGCCCTTTGTGCCCCTGGCGTCGCGATAGACTTCGACAAAACCGTTCGAGAAATCCACGGTGACCTTGTTCTGCACCCAGGTCTCGCCAACCTTCATCCAGTCGGCTGGTTCGCCGGTCTGATAGTACTTAACCAACGCATCGATCACTGCGGATTGTCCCGGCTCGGCATATGGTTTCGCCATCTGAAGGTAATCGATTGCCTTTTGCAGGTACGGCGCATACATGCCTCGAGCAATGCTTCCATCGGGCGTACCGGCGCGATAAACCTCTTCGACAAGTTTCCCATCCGGCTGCTTAACAAAACGCGAGTTTAATGGATAGTGTTCCTGGAACCCCTTCAGATCAGCCAGGCTGACATTACTGTAGAAGTTATTCGAACTTGCCTGCAGGATATCCAGCCCTCCCTTCGGGCTTTTTGCAGTCGACATTGGTTCGAAAGATGGGTCAAAAAATGACGGCCGAAGTTCCGTCATTTCCCTTTTAAATGCTTCGGCGTCGAGGCCAATGCCGCCATTCCTGATCGCCTGCAGACCCGCAGCCTGCAATTCGTCATAACTGAACTCCGGAAGAAACTTCTGAGCTGTGTAATTATTGTGATTGCCTGTGTTGGCCCAAAAAAGTTTGGTATATGCCAGAATCCGCTTGATCACATCCGGGTCGATACCCTGCGGGTGGGCCACAATGCCTTCGAGGATCCGCTTCTCGCGAAGCCCGAATCTAGAGGCCTGATCATTAATGATCGGGTCAACGGCAATTGCTGCCTGTGAAAGATAATATGCGAGTATCCGCTGTCGCGGAGTGAGCGTCTTAAAACTCTCCGCTTCGAGTTGCAAAATTCCGGTCGTCCCTACTCGTTCTACCAGTGATGAGTTGGGCGAAGACGCGCTCTTCACTACGCCGGATTTCTGGGCAAACCCCCTCGAAAACGGAGCAACAGTGAAGACAAACGCAAGAAAAAGGGG